>Ga0065714_10064449_pt1 | contig 78257 bp, 65 predicted proteins | sample MisRhiReplicate2_FD_59101 | JGI IMG/M metagenome (GOLD analysis project Ga0065714, IMG submission 59101) | Miscanthus rhizosphere microbial communities from Kellogg Biological Station, MSU, sample Rhizosphere Soil Replicate 2: eDNA_1 v2... | ecosystem: Host-associated > Plants > Roots >...
TTGCCCCCGCTGCTGGAAGAGCGGGGGCAAGCCGCCCTTCCTGACTTGTTATAATTTGATTTTCAAATTCCATCCTCAGTTTTAAGCCTATTTCATTCTCAATTTACTCGTAACTCAGCGCCTCTACCGCATCCTGGCGTGCCGCGCGCAGCGCAGGATAGAGCGCGCCGATAGTGCCACCCAACAACCCGACCGCGAGCGCAATAAGCACCCAGCGTGGTTCTATCTCTATCGTCAGACTCGTCGTCCGCATCACTGCCAGCCGTGCCAGCATCGTCAACAACACTCCCACCGCCACACCGAGCACACTGACGATGATCGCCTCCTGCTCAATCACCCAGGCAATCGCAGTCTTCGACATCCCAAGCGACTTGAGAATTCCAATCTGCCTCGTGCGTTCAGTCACGGTCGTATACATCGCCAGCAAAATCACGAGCACACTGATCGCCGCGGCAACACCCACCACAACCTTAATAAATACATTCAACGCCGGAACTCCACTGGCGTAGATCTCAGGAAGATCGCGCGTGAAGATAAGCTGATCGTCCGGAAAACGCTCGAGAATGCGCGCTCCGACTTCGTCCTGACTGGCCGGATCCGCGCACGCGATCAGAATCGCCGACGCTCGATTCTCCGCGCCCTCCTGCTCCTGCATCGTCTTCAACGGTATCTTGATGCGCCCGCCGCCCGGTGGCTCGTATACGCCAACAATCTTGAAAGGTCGCTCGAAGAGTTTGACAGTGTCACCGACCTTTGCTCCGCGACTCTTTTGCCACTCCGCATCGACAATCGCCTCGTCGCCCCCTTCCAGTTTTTGTCCTTCACGAATCGTGATTCGCGCCAGGTTCGCATACTGGTCGTACTCAATTCCGTCGATTAGACGTTGTCCGAAACCGGAGTCGCTCTTGTCGAACGCTTGCCCGAGCGGAGTTGCTGCCCTGACGCCGGGAATCGTCGCAAGCTCGGCGGCGTGCGATGACGGAAGTCTGAATTGATCGCCGCCGCCAAGTCCGATTGATCCGGAGGCGCGGATCATAATCTCCGCGCCGATGTTCGACTCTCGTCGCCCGCGTTCATGCAACACGCCGTGCGCAAGACCGACGGTGAAAACTATGAGCAGCACTCCTACACCCGTACCGAGAACACTGACTGCGGTGCGTGCAGGTCGATGAGCGATGTTTGAAAGTACCAGGCTATCCATAAGACGTTGTAACCGCGGGCTCCGATCCAGGATGCGACGCCACGCGTTGGGGAGCGTGCGCCAGGTGAGCACAAGGAGGCCAATAGAGGTCCAGCAGACAATCGCCGCCTTGCGCACGAGGGCCAGCGCAAGTCCGGCTGCGGGCGTGAAGCCGAGCCCCTTTTGCAGGATGACTTCGGTGCCGCCTTCATAGACTCCGATGGTTCCGGGGACAAATGCGAATGCGAAGTTGATGACTTTCGTGAGCGACTCGATGATATAAGCCTGCGCCCACTGCGGCTGAAAGCCGAGCATCTTGAGCGCCAGGTAAACTTCCATGACGCTCGTAGCATGCGCCAGCAGGTTGCATGCGATCATCACGAAGAACGCTGCCGGGTGATGCTTGTAGAAATCGTAAACCTTCGACTCCAGGTGATAGATGTGATGGCGTCGCTTGAGTATGACCTTTGGGCTGAGTCGTAGTTGGGCCAGGCGATCGATAATCCAGGTCATGAGCATGACCCGGCGCTTCGCGGCAATCACGGCGATCAGTATTCCCAGTGCCGCAACGCCGGCGATTGCCAACAGTACGAGGTAAACCGGCGGAGGCAGCGGATATGTCGCCAACATCACACAAGCTCCGCTCAGCACAAAGAAGACGACAGAGAGGTTGTAGAGCAAGTTATCTACAACGAGGGCCGGCACGCCGTAAGTCAGCGGCACTCGTTTTCTGAGTAACGCGACCTTCGTCGCTTCTCCCAGCAGTGGTCCAGTGAAAGTAAGAAAACTGATTGCCTCACCGCCGAGACGAGCGGCAAAGGCGTGGCGAAAAGAAATGCGCCTGTGTTCTGCGGGAACAGCGGCGCGCATCGAGATCGTGCGCAGAAAATGACGCAGCCCGCTTAGACCAAGAATGATGAAGAAGCCGAAGCCGATGCGCAGCAGTGCATCGAAAAGAGGCTGGAGTCCTACGCGATGGATGACGTAGATGAGCAGTGCCAGGCCGAGCAGAAAGGCCAGGCTCTGAAGCCAAACGAGAGATCGCCGTGAGTTGTTGGTGGATTCCGGTTCTTCGGAGAGTTCTTCTGTGTCGCCGGCCTGCCAGTTGTTTGCTATATCTGCCATCTACGATCCGTTAATTAATCTGTGAAATCCGTGGCTAAATGTCATTGAATCACGGATGGCACGGATTTATGTCGGATTAACAGCTCTTTCACGACAGGTCCGGGGAACGTTCTGAATCCCTTCTCCCAAAGTTCTGGAACAGGGTTGCTATCATCGCGTAAATTTCCGGTTAATGCCAACAGCGTTGGGATAAAACTGAGGCTGTCGTAAGGCGCCTCGATATCGAGCGCACGAGGAATGCCCGTCTTCTGCCCACCTGCAACCATGAAAACAGAGTGCGTGGAGATGCGAAGGAACGACCCGTGATTGCCGCCCGGATTAAAACCGCGCACGTCGAAATTCCAGTGGTCGTGTGCGACGATCAGCATGTCAGCCTCAATCAGCTCGCGCTTCCGGCGCGCGTAGTCTCTCATCAAGCGAGCGTCGTTGCTGAGACTCGGATCCGCTGAGAGACTCTCGATAGGATGACGAGCGAGCTCTTCGTGAAGTCCGATGAGACCGTTCGAATAATGAGTCTTGTGCAAAGCTTCGAGCCACTCGGAATCTGTATGCCACTCGCTCAGCCAAGTCGCCTTGTCGGCTCCGGGCACCTTCAAATTCGGATCCTCAAAGATCTGCAACGGTAAACCCGGCTGCCAACTGATCGTCTTGAACTGCAAGCGGCCGTTCGCATCCTCGGTGAGGCTGCTGACTGGAAGATAGCGAAGACTCAACGCCCCATTCGCGTCTCGCCGAGCAAGCACGAGGGCTTGACGATCGGCGCCGGCCGTCACCCAGATCACATCTTCATCAATGTCGCGATCGTTGATTAACGGAAGAACGAGGTCACGCGACAGCCTGGTGGCGATCAAATCGATTGGTTTATTCGTCACTCCGCGCTGAACGTTATTCCTGACAGTGATTCCGTGGAGCAGTGAGAAGTAGTCGATTCGCACAAAACTGCGTTCGATATTCAAAGAGCCGTCACTATTCAAAACAAAACCATTCGGGCCAAGACCGGCGACGTAGTTTTGCAATTCATAGATCGTGTTGCCATCGCCCATTGCTTGCCTGGGAATCACGTCTGAGATTTTTACTTTCGTGGGCGCAAATGCTTCTGATGACAACCGAAGCAAGTTCTCGAGCACGCGCGCGTATTCACCGTATTCACGTTGTTCGTTCTGCCACTTATCGAGTTGCACGTAAATGCGCTTGGACGCGTCGTCGAGGCCGGCGTCCTGTTGTTCTTTAGTGAACTTCTTTGGCTGTGCTTCCCAGAGCTTGCGTTGGCCGACAATCGCTCTATCCAGCGCTCCCAACTCGGCCTGCAACTGTTTGAGATCTTTTTCCCATTCGGGGCGCCGTCTATCGATAACGGCGAAGAACTCATCCGTCACTGCCTTGCGCACCTCCTCCGAAAGGCCGTTGCCCTGTAGTTGCTGCAAAAGGATGTGCAGCATGTTGAGATCGCTGTCGCGGAGATGTACCGAGGCGCGCTCGTTGCCGTCGAAATCCAACATCGCGGTCGGATAAGTCGTACTTTCGCCCTTCAGATAGTAAGTGTCAGGCGTGGTGGTTGTAATCAGCGGCACAAACGGATTCACGCCCTTGATCGCATAGTCGAGCATGAGGCGGCGTTTGGTGACTACGTGATGACCGCCGCCGGCGCGACTGCCAAGCAATTTAACGAGATTGAAGCCCTGACTGTAGACTCGCTCGTCGCTGTTGAAGCCATGATCTGAAATCAGCACGATTGCCGTCTCATCCGCGAGCGGACTCTTTTGGATTGCGGTCCAGATCTGTCCGATAACAGCGTCCATTTGCTTCAGCACCGAAAGGTGCGATTGCGTGTCGTTGTTGTGATGCGCAATGTGATCGAAATCAGCCATCATCAGGTCGAGATAGCGGATCTTCGGGTCCGCCAACTTGTTAACCAGTTCGCGCACGAGTTGATCGGTGAGGAGGCTGCGAATTTCGAAGCCCATCGTCCACTCGTCAAACAGTTCTTTGGGCGATTTCGCAAAGCGGTTCTGTAGTCCGTTCTGCAATGTCGAATAACGCGGGCTGCGCAGGAACAATGAATACGTGATGTAGCGTTCATTGTGAGGGTAAGCATCGGGCAGCAACGGCAGTTTGAGCGAATCCATCACTTCCACAGCAGGCATGTCAACTCGATCACCCTTTGCTCCTGAGAGATAAAACGGCATGAAGTTCAGGTAATCGTAGCTGTGAAGTGTGTAGCGATCGAATTCGACGTTTCCCTTGATCTGAAGGTGCTGGCCGGTTTCGAGCAAGGACCAGGAAGGCGCGGACAAGCTCATACCGCGGACGTAAAAATTAGAGAGTCGAGCGCCGCGTTGATAGAAGATGTAGTCGATCCATGGCAGTAGACTCTTGCCTGATTGAGGATCTCGTTGTTTCACGAATCCGTCTACCACGTCGTAAGGCAATCCATCACATTTGATTACGACGAGGCGTTTTGTTTGAGCGAGTGATGCGCCGGCGGTGCAGAGTAAGAAAAGAATTATTCCCGCCAAGGCGCAAAGGCGCAAAGGAAGAAAGCTGACAGACGAATTTGGATCTTTGCGCCTTTGCGTCTTTGCGGGAACCATTGTTACGGTTGACCCGTAATGGCTGGTGAACCGCTGACAGTCGCCGCGACTGGCTGGATTCGTGGGTTCTTACCGCGCAGATATTCACTCGCGAGATCGCGCAGCGATTTATCGACGTCGTTGTTCTGTGAGATACGCAGCAGCTCGTTCCCCGCCTTTGAGTTGTTGATGCGCGAGAGACTGTCGAGACAGGCGCGACGCGTTTCACCGTTCTTTGTGCGCGCGAAGATCTTTGCGGTAACTACTGCCGTATTGGAACCAGCCTCGGAGCCATGGCTCGCAATGAAGCGCAGCGAATTTCTGACGTCTTCGAGGTTCCAGGTTATATCGATTTCCGCGGTCGATTTGGCGACCTGCTGCAAGAACTTCGTGTGATACTGAAGTCGCCGCGCGATATCGAGTCGATTCTCCATGTCGTCCGCCGGTTCTTCACGATGAACGTACTTCCCAAACGTCAGAACATTCGCGACGCGGAAAGCAAGGCGTGCCTTGGATCCATGTTCCAAAGGCATCATCTCAGCCCGCCGGTCACGTTCGATCTTCGCCGCCAGCCCTTCAGGATCCTTCGCAAACTTGAGCAGCGCATCGTACTGGGCCAACGCGATATTTGCTTCAGCGTTCAGATCGTTTTCGAACGGATTCAGTGAGATCTTCTCGAGTCGTCCACTGACTTCGGATCGAAGCTCAGGCTCCATGGAGTTGTTGAGCGCGAGCAGCAGTTTCAGTTGAGAATACGTCTGCAAACGCGAAGGTTGGTTGATGTCCATTCCGCGCCGGCCAGTCACGAAGTCAAAAACGGTGCGGCCGAGAAAGAACGGCAGATTGCCGAACTTCGAAAGCGACAGGATATTTCGCGTCACATCATTGAGCACGCGGCGCGACATCTCGCGTTTCTTCGGATTGTAGCTGTCGCGGAAATCGACGAGCAGCATCGGGATCTTCGGATTATCAAGACCGTAAAGTCCGAGCGGAATCATCTCCACCGCTTCGGCGCCCGGTGTTTGACTGTCAACTACATGGTTCTCCGAATCGAAATAGCGTGTTTCGACGTAGCCTTTCCAGTCCAGCAGTCGTTTATCAGTCCAGGGATTCGCGATATTGAGAAAGCGTCCGCTGTAGTGCGATGCCTGTGGCTTGAGCAGATCGCGTTTAGCGATCCAGAGCAGCGCGTGAGTCGCGCTGCCGTCCGGCATCAGCAATGGTTCGAAGTAGAGTGATTCCGCTTCAGCTCTTTGGCGCAGCAGTTCCCAATTCTGCCCGCGTTCGTCTCGCGCCTGCGTAGTCTTTTTAGCGTAGTAGTTCGGTAGATTTGAATCATCGACGAGTCCGCCAAACGTCTTTCCGCTGAGCATCAGCCGGCCCTGGATCGTCGCCCACTCCGCGGGAGTGAAGGCTGATTCACCTTTGACGGCTTCATACAACGCCAGCACTGAGAGGGCGCGAATGATGTGCGACCGGCGATAGTCGCTGCTATTACGCCGGTAAGCACTGGTTGAGGCTTTGATCGGAGTGCCGTAAGGGTCGAGCAAAATATTTTGCAGTGCAGTCCAGAAGATCTTGTCCCACACCTCGCTCTCGGGCGATGCGAGATCGAGTGCGGGCGGCGGAGTTTTGGTTAACTTCTCTTTGTTGCCGACATGCGTGTAGAAGAAAGGAATCGCTGCCGCCAGGCGTTGTGTGACCGTCGGCCGCGTATACGTCAATGGCCAGACGTAGCGCAACCGGTTGTTCTCTGCATTATTGTCGCCCAGGGTGTCGCGCAAAATGGACACGAGTGGTATCCACTTGTCGTTTTCGGTGGATTCGAGACCAGCTAGCTTCGCGTGAACAGTGATCAGTTCCGCGCCGCCCGGAACTTCGACTCGCTCCAGCCGGAGTATCTGAGAAAGGGCAGCGATAGGATCATTTTCCTCAGCGCCTAAGGAATCTGAGGAATTTGGCCCTTGTGCTTTGGTGATTGTCGGGACTAACGGTGAGATAACGAGCAGAAAAGCTAATAAGAAGCTCGCCCTCAGGTGCCAGTGCCTACGCCTTTGGATCTTCATCCTGATTGGTCTGAACACTCAAAATCTGGCAGATGGGGAGTTTGTGCTGCATCCTAAACTACATGTTTCGAACAGATTCTCGATTAACTTCAAGTTCGGCATTTCGACTGCAATAGCCATGCCCCCGCAGGGCGCAAAACCAATATACCTTACTCTAAGCTCTCGTGGACTGATTTTGTGTTAGTACCTGTGACACGTTCTGCATTGTAACAATCGGCGGTCAGATGCTATTGGCTCATGTCCTCGTTGCCGTTCAGAGTTCAAGCTTTAGCTTGCTTCCTTACGGCAACCTAAAGTTGAACGATTGAACTCCGAACAATTGCCGTGTGATTGAGACGGTTGGAAACGAGCTATCGTTAACCGTGCGTGATTACCTTGGTGGGGCGGCGTGACCGGATTGTGCGGCGGCCTCGGGTTCTTCCTTCGCTGGCGCTTCCCACCCGGCACGTTCGAGAAGAGTGAGACTAAAGCGAATTGGGACGGCAAAGTTTGAGGCCTGGTTTTCAGTGAAGACTGCGAAGTTGACTCCGATTACACGTCCGGAAGGACCGAAAAGCGGTGCGCCTGATCCACCTTCAGCCGTTCGTGCATCGTAGACGATTCTTCGAACGTCCAGATCAGTGATGTTACCCTGCGTAGTGAGTGGTTGAATGCGTTTCGTTTCTGCAAGATATCCGAGCTGGGCCATCGGCGTACCGTAGCGCTGTTGTATTCCTCTCGACTCCGCGTCGTCGAGCAGCGCGAGTAGTCGATCCGGACCAGACGGATAACCCATCATCACTACTGTCTTGCCAACCGCAACTGCGTCCGGATCGGTTTCCAACGGAAGGACCGGAATGGTTTCAGGGATCTCGGGCAGCGTCAGAGTACACACGGCAAGATCGTCTCTCGGCGATGCAGCTTTAAATTCAAGCGGAATCGCCTGTGTGAAACCCGGAAAGTAAGCAATCAATCTTCTCAGACGAGGCTGCGCCTTGAGACTGCCGGCGATGCTTTGAGCACGATCGTCCGCCATCCATGGCTGAGCGATGTGGCGGTTCGTCATCACGAATCCCTGGCCCACGTGAAAGCCGGAACCGACAAACTCATACTCCGCAATCGCCGCGTTTCCTTCCGGCGTTAATGCTTCTGGAGCGCCGGTCTGGACCGTGCCCCCATCAGTTTGCGCTTCGGCCCAACGGAGTGGCCGGCCTGTCCCTGCTTCAACAAAATAGTAAGAACCTGCGATCAGGCAGACACCGTTTCCGTACTCACTGCGAAGCTTCACCGCCAGCGAAAGACTGTTTTGCAACTGCTTGGTTGACTCGTCGATGTTGGTTATCTGTTCGTTTGTCTTTAATACCTGATCTCTCATGCGGCCGAGCTGGACACCTTGCTCGTCGATCAGGCGCCGGCTCCGCTGGAGTTCTTTGTACATTGCGAAGCCCAGGTAGAGCATGCCGCCTACCAACGCGACCGCAATCGCCAGGGTAACCAACTTCGTGCTGGGATTGATCTCGCGCACGAGCTCGCGTGTAAACTCCCGCAAGAACACCTTGGCATCATCGCGCCTGGCAGTTGCCGCCGATTCGATTGCGGCCGCTTCGATGAATGGCGCGACGTGCGTCTCGCGGGCTGAATCCGGCACGACGGCCGGCAGCGCACGAACCGGGAAGAAGTGAAGCACGAGTTCAGAGTCCCTGATGCGAAACTCGTCGCCATCGTGGATCTCGCTGCCTGGAGCGACCGGTGCGCCGTTTAGAGTTAGTGCGGCCGCCGGGTCGAAACCGGTCACGCGATACGAGCCATTCGTGCGGCTCAGTTCGAGCAGTACCGTGTCTGCTGCCGTTTTAGGCAGACTGGAAGAGCGAAGTCGCAGGTCACAAGCTTCCGAAGCCCCAATGCGAACGCTGTCGTCGGTGAGGATTTCGGTGTGCCGGTCGTCGCCCGAGGAGATGTGGATAACCAGGCCAGATGCCATAAAGAAGTTTACAAAGCCCTCGCCGCCCATTCTACAATGAAGTCGAGTGGAAGAGTTAACGTTAATGGCTTACGTGGTGGTAGCATTGCAGTCGTAGTGAGGAGCTCGTTTTTCGGACGTGGATTTTATAGAGGATCACGATCGTTTAGTTGAGCTGGCGCCCGTCGTCGCGGCGTCGATCCAGTATCACGTGTTTGTGTGCACGGGGAAGTCGTGCTCCGCCGTCGGGAGTGCGGAAGTCCTGGAGGCTTTCGAGCGCGAGTTGAAAGCGCGGGGGCTTCAGTATGGGAAGGTGAAGAAGGGTCGCAATCCGAATGGCTCGGTAGTGTTGACTGAGTGCTCGTCAGTTGGGTTTTGTGCGATTGGGGCGGCGGTGCTGGTTTATCCCGATGGTGTTTGGTACGCGCAAGTCAGGGCCAGTGACGTTCCAGAGATTGTCGAGGAACATATCGTGAACGGCCGGCCCGTCGAGCGCCTTGCCTTGTTAAGAGTCCCAAAGCCATCCACCGATTACACAGACTCCACAGATTAAGTTTTTATATTTGATCTGCGCAATCTGCGTTAATCTGTGGATGGTTTCCAACGGAGGACTGGTTTCCGCGCCGCTGAGGCTTCGTCGAGACGACCGATGCGGGTATCGTGAGGCGCGTTCAGCACTAACTCCGGATCCTCCACTGCCTCAGTCGCAATCGATTTCATCGCCGCAATAAACTGATCGAGCTCCTGCCTACCCACCGACTCCGTCGGCTCGATGAGCATCGCTCCCTGCACGATCAACGGAAAATAGATCGTCATTGGATGGAATCCGTAGTCGATCAGCCGCTTCGCGATATCCAGCGTGTGCACTCCCTTACGCGATTGTCGCTTGTCGGTGAAAACAACCTCGTGCATCGGTGCACCGGCGAATGGTTTGTCGTAGTCGTCGATCAGGCCTGCTGCAACATAACGCGCGTTCAGCACGGCTGCCTCTGTCGCTTCACGCAACCCGTCGTTGCCGTGTGTGAGCGAGTATGAAAGCGCGCGCAACATCATGCCGTAATTTCCAAAGAACGCCTTCACGCGTCCAATCGAGCGCGGCTGATCGTAATCAAGCCGAAACTGCTCGCCGGATTTCACAATTCGCGGCAGCGGCAAAAACGGTTCGAGTTCTTTCGTGCAACAACAAGGACCGCTGCCGGGTCCACCGCCACCGTGCGGCGTCGAAAACGTTTTGTGCAGATTGAGGTGAATAACGTCTACGCCCATGTCGCCTGGGCGCGCGATGCCGACGAGCGCGTTCATGTTGGCGCCGTCCATGTAAACCAGCCCACCGGCTTCGTGAACGATCTCGCAGATTTGTTTGATGTTGCGCTCGAATAATCCGAGTGTGTTCGGGTTGGTCAACATCAGACCGGCCACTTCGCCGTGCGCGCAGAGTTCGCGCAGATGGTCGAGATCTGTCAGACCCTCGGCGGTGGATTTGATTGTTTTGACAGAGAAGCCGGAGAGATGCGCGGACGCGGGGTTCGTGCCGTGCGCCGAATCGGGAATCAGCATCGTGCGTCGATGCGAAGCGGCGGCGCCGTCACGCGCATCGAGGAACGCGCGAATGATCATGATCCCGGTCATCTCGCCGTGAGCGCCGGCGGCTGGTTGCAGAGAGATGCCGGGCAAGCCCGTGATGTCGGCGAGATGTTGCTGAAGCTCGTAGATCACCTGCAACGCGCCTTGTGCGTCATGCTCTTCGGTCAATGGATGAAGATTGGCGAAGCCCGCGATCCGGGCCACTCGTTCATTCAGTCGCGAGTTGTACTTCATCGTGCAGGAGCCTAGCGGGTACATCCCTAGATCGATCGAATAATTCCACGTTGACATGCGAACGAAGTGACGAATTACATCGACTTCGCTGACTTCCGGCATGCCTTCGAGATCGTCGTCGCGACGAAACTCAGCGGGAATCTCGAGCGGAACCTCATCGACGTCGAGAGCAGGCAGGCGATATCCGATGCGACCGGTCTGCGAGCGCTCGAAGATGAGCTGTTCGTTTGGGCTGATGTGCGTGGTGACTTTTGTGATTCCTGTGGTCATAGAAAAAAGCAGTTTCCCGCAAAGGCGCAAAGGCGCAAAGGAAAGCTGCATGCAAATTCTTTCTTTGCGCCTTTGCGCCTTTGCGGGAAAATTTCTTTAAGCATTCCTTACCCTCTGCCTAATTCAGCCAGCCCAGCCACTAACGCATCGATCTGCTCGCGGCTGTTGGTTTCAGTAACACAAACAAGAAAATCGTTTTGTCGATCGGGCATGAAGCGCGATAACGCGATGCCACCGTCGATTCCTTTGTCTTCACCTAAGCGCGACAGAAGATCGGTCGCTTTGCTTGGGCCTCGCACTACAAACTCATTGAAACAAGGTCCGGAGAAGGGAAGTGAGTAGCCCTTTACCCCAGCGATCGCCCGCGCCGCATACGCCGCCTTTTGCGCGCACTGATGTGCGGCTTCCTGAACACCACGGCGGCCCATCGTCTCCAAATAGACTGTTGCCGCAAGCGCAATGAGTCCTTCATTAGTACAAATGTTTGAAGTCGCTTTCTCTCGCCGGATGTGTTGTTCGCGAGTGGCCAGCGTAAGCACGAAACCTCGACGTCCTTTTTTGTCGTAAGCCTCGCCCACCAGGCGGCCGGGAATCTGCCGCGCATATTTTTCTCTGGTCGCAAATAGGCCGACGTATGGACCACCAAAAGACAGCGGTACTCCAAACGACTGTCCTTCAGCAACCACGATGTCTGCACCGCACGCGCCCGGCGATTTCAGCAATCCAAGCGACATCGCTTCAGTGATCACGACCACCAACAGAGCACCCTTCGCATGGGCCGCATCTGCCAAAGCAGCAACATCCTCGACACAACCGAAAAAGTTTGGCGACTGAACGACGAGTGCCGCCGTCTCGTTGTCCACTGTCTCCGCCAACGACTTCCACGATTGTCCCGTACGTTCGTCAAACGGAACCAACTCCAGATGAATTCCCGCGTGCTGAACATAAGTTCGTACAACCTCGAGATACTGAGGATGCGCGGCAGTCGAGGCAATAGCTTTAGATCTCTTCGTCACACGCTCAGCCATCAACACAGCCTCAGCAAGTGCTGTCGAACCGTCGTACATCGAAGCATTGGCCACTTCCATGCCCGTTAACTGACAAACCAGAGTCTGGAATTCGAAAATGGTTTGCAGTGTGCCTTGTGAGATCTCAGGTTGATACGGCGTGTAAGCAGTGAAAAACTCAGAGCGCGACAGGATGTGATCGACGATGGTTGGGATGTAGTGGGAGTAAGCACCACCGCCCATAAAGCTGATGCGTCGCGCTGCGGGATTGCGCGCTGCCATTTGCTCGAATTTGTCGAGGAGCTCGATTTCGGAAAGTGCGGCGGGTGTATTGAGGGGCCGCTGCAAACGCAACTCTCGAGGGATCGAATCAAACAGATCCTCAGCCGACCGTAGTCCAATTGCCTCGAGCATCTCTATGCGCTCTTCCGGCGAGTTAGGAATGTAGCGCAAGATTATTCGCTCTCAGCTTTCGTAAAATCTTCATACTCCGCGGCGGTCAACAAACTATCGACCTCACCTGGATTCGACATCTTCACACGGATCATCCAGCCGTCGCCATACGGATCCGAGTTAACTGTTTCAGGTTCATCGGCGAGCGATTCATTAATCTTTACCACTACGCCGGTGACGGGAGTGAAGACCTCTGAGACTGCTTTCACTGATTCGACGGAGCCGAATGATTCATTCGCTGCGAATTCATCGTCGGCCTTTGGCAACTCGACGTACACTACGTCACCCAATGAGTTTTGCGCGTAATCAGTGATGCCGATGATGGCCTGATCACCGTCAACTCTTACCCATTCATGATCTTTGCTGTAGTGCAGGTCTTCCGGGACGTTCGCCATGGTTCCTCCATCCTATCTTCTAATTCAGGAGTTTTTCTCTGCGGGCCTCTGCGTATCTCAGCGGCCTCTGCGGTAAGACAGCCTTCAACGCAGAGACCGCTGAGATACGCAGAGGACCGCAGAGAAAAACTCGAAATAAGCATTACTCTCTATTTGGGCCTTTTGTAAAAGGGCGCCTTGACGATCTGCGCACCAACGAGCCGTCCTCGCACATCGATCTTAATCTCCTGGCCCACACTCGCATACTCGACCGGCACATATGCGAAGCCGATATTCTTTTTAAGAAAGGGTGCAGGACTGCCTGAAGTGACTTTTCCAACGCGCTCGCCATCTATCACAACTTCCTGATCGTCGCGAGCGATGCCGCGTTCAGTCACTTCGAAACCGGCGAGCTTCCGCTTCACGCCACTTTCCTTTTGGCGTGCGAGTGGTTCGCGACCGATGAAGTCGCCCTTATCCAGTTTGCAAATCCATCCGAGATTCGCTTCGAGCAGCGTAGTGGTCTCATCAATCTCGTGACCGTAGAGCGCCATGCCGGCTTCGAGCCTGAGAGTGTTGCGTGCAGCCAAGCCACAAGGCAGTACACCGGTTGGCGAGCCTGAATCTCCTGCGTCAAGAATCTTGTTCCAAAGCTGCTCGGCGCGAGCGGCGGGAGCATAGACTTCAAATCCGTCTTCACCTGTGTAACCAGTGCGAGAAATTATTCCCTCAACTCCATCAACACTGCCCGGGCGGAAGTGGTAATACTTGATCTCTGCCAGCGGCACGTCAGTCAACTTTTGCAGAATCGAGTGGGCATCCGGACCTTGCAACGCAAGCTGGCAGTAATCCGAGCTGACGTTATTCAACTCGACCGGCTCACCCGAATGATGAGACTTGATCCATTCCCAGTCTTTCTCCGTGGTGCCTGCATTCACGACCAGCAGCAAGTGATCTTCAGCGAGTCGATAAACGAGCAGGTCGTCGATCACAGTTCCCTGGGGCGTGGTCAGCGCCGAGTATTGTGCCTGGCCGTCAATGAGCTTCGTGACATCGTTGGACGTCAAACGGTTAACGAACGTGATTGCGTCGGAGCCGCGAACGTCAATCTCACCCATGTGTGAGACATCGAACAGGCCCGCGTGTGTTCGTGTGCGGAGATGCTCTTCGATAGTTCCGGCGGGGTATTGGACGGGCATGTCCCAACCGCCAAAATCGACCATACGGCCACCCGCTTGCCGGTGGGCGCTATTGAGCGGCGTTTGTTTGAGTTGCGGAACCGTTGCGGTCAAGTTAATCACCACGCGCGCCGAAGTTATGAGCGTCACGTTGTTTGAATCAGTAATAACAGGTGAAGCCGCAAACTAGCATGCGGAGTCCGGTGCGTCAAGCGAGGTAGGACTTTGCCTCAAAAGTCTTCAGCCACAAAGAAGCACAAAAAGCACAAAAGCAATTTCCGTTGATTCTTGTGCCTTTTGTACTTCTTTGTGGCTGAAGACTTTTGAGGCCGGACAGGGTTAGAAATTGCGAGCGTCCACGTCAACCTTCTGACCTACCGTAAAGAAGACACGCATCGTGTCAGGGCGGCGGTCGAATGAGGCGGGCACGAAAGGCGCGTCCTGGCGCAAGGCGGATTCAAACTCATCCAACATTCGCCGGTCACGAGGAGCCTGGACCACGTCGGCCAGTGAGGCAGCGCCATTACTGAAAACGTCGAGACCGACGATCATATCGTCATTGCGATAACTGGCATGCGAATGCGCAGAGACACGAGTCAGGGCGGCCAGTCTGCCCGTGGGGTTCAATGTAGGCGACAGCTCCGAGACGTCCGCACGGCTCCGTGCGAAGTCTTCCGGACTGTAGAGATCGTATACGGGTCCAGTGGTGTGAAGAAGAATTACGCCGCCATTGGCCTGGAGCGCTGCCTCACGCAGTGCGACAAAGTGCGGGCGCAGCGCCGCAAACATCAGGAAGAACATGATGACTGACGCGAAAGAACCGACCGTGTAAGGCATCAATCGCGGCTCGAGAAAACGGGCAATGCGACGACTGAGCGAAACGTTGGGAGCTTGACGCCGAGCGGCAGCTTCAATCGTCAGTAGATCGGAAATCGTATCGGCAAGATCTGACGGTGGCTTGGGGCGCGGCAGCAAGCTCAGGCTGCGAGTCAGCGAGCGCAGCTCCGCAATCTCCGCGCGACACACAGGGCAACGATCCAAATGCTCATCGATTGCCACTCGAGAGGGTAGAGAAACACAATCGTCGAGGTAGGACGAAAGCGTCTGTCTAATTTCTTCGCAAGAGATAGAAGACATTTTGATTACCAATTACTGCCGGATGGCTGACCGACCCCGGCTGCTCCCTCTTTCAAAAGAAGCAACTCCGACAAGTTTAGGGCAACCCCTTCGGCTTGAGTTGAGCGATGCATCAACGGGTGTTGCTGGCCACGTTTCAATACGCCCTCATCATGCCACTACGGAAGCCTTGAGCCCGCCGTTTCCTCACTTCGACCCATTTGGCACCGAGTTTCGTGAGCCGGGGCGGATCAGCCATCCGAACTTTCAGATTGCCGATTGCCGATTTCCAATTGCCAATTTGAAGAGTCGCTGTAGCTTTTCTTTCAATCGGCAATGGCAATCGGAAATTGACAATTACAAAGATCCTTCCAGCTTTCGCCGGAGTTCCTGACGCCCGCGCGCCAGTCGAGACTTCACAGTTCCTACGCTTATGTCGAGCGCGGTCGCGATCTCTTCGTACGCAAAACCTTCGATGTCCCGTAAGACCACCGCTTCTCGATAAACTCGTCGCAAACTACTCAAGGCCTTTTTCAGTGCTCGTTCTCGTTCACTCTCGAGAGCGTCCTGCTCCGGATCCTTAACATTTTTGGATCGAAGCGTCGAAACAAGCCCGAGCCGCCCATTGCCTATTTCCGGTGCATCTATCGAAACAGTCACATCGCGACGCCGGCGACGCCACCAGCGCCAGCGATTACGCGCCTGGTTGATCGCGATGCGGTAGATCCAGGTGCGCAGATCGGATTCACCCCGGAAGTTAACAATGCTTTGAAACGCCCGGAGAAATGTTTCCTGCGTCAGGTCGCGAGCCTCTTCGCGGTTTTCTGTCAGGCGATAGAGCAGGCCGTAAATCTCGCCCGAGCGCTCGTTGACCAGGATCTCGAAAGCGGCTTCGTCGCCACGCTTGAGTCTTTCAATGAACTGCGCCTCGGCCTGTGGCCGGACATCCGTCAGGGCCGCCGGTGCGACCTGCTCCAATTCCACTTGCCCGCGGAGGACTATTGGTTCTCCGTAGCTCACTGATCACCCCCTGGGGCGGGAATCAGAGCACTAAATAATTTTTGCCCTTTCCCGGACAGGCTGCCCCTTAGACAACCTCGCCGCCGCTTTTGTTCCCAATATTTCTGAAAAAAAGCCATACGTGTCTTAGATGCATACTCCGCGTGATCTCTGCGCGCTCTGCGCCTCTGCGGTGAATGGATTAGGTGCAAATTCACCGCAGAGACGCAGAGCGCGCAGAGATTACGCCGAGACCATCTGTCTTGACAAGGTTTTGCATGCCCCATTAGAGTGACAATTTTTCCGCTCATCATACACCCAAGAGAACGCAGCCGACTACGTAGGCTTGCAGAGGACAACAAGTGGCAAAGTATAAGAAAAAGCGTGCGCGGGAGCTTCAACACGACCGCTTCCGCGATACAACCATGGGCTTCTTCGACCGGCTCGGTGATGCGCTGGAGGGCCGGGGACGCACGATTCTCTACACTCTCGCAGGCGTGATCCTGGCCGGCTTCGTGATCATGTTCTTCGTCAAGTGGAGCAATCGTAAAGCCGACGAAGCCCAGCAGGCCCTCGGTCGCGCTATAACTATCTCCAGTTCCCCTGTCCAGGCAAATCCCGTCGCCGGCAGTACCCAGCAGACTTTCAGCAGCGAGAAAGACCGCGCACAACGTGCCATTGAGGAATTTGAAAAGGTGGCGGCCAAGTACGGAGACCCCTACCGATCGGAATCAAAATACTTCATCGCCTCAAACCGCCTGGTGCTCGACCGCCAGAAGGGAATCAGCGAGTTGGCCGACCTGTCGAATAGTAAAGTAGCGGAGGTCGCAGCCCTGTCGAAATTCGCACTCGCGCAGGCAAACGAGAGCGATGGCAAGCTTGACGACGCGGCGAGGCTTTACAGCGAATTAGCGAAGCTCAATAGTCTAGCCGTGACGCCGGAGACCGCAAATCTGCGGCTCGCCAAAGTCTATGAAAAGCAGGGTAAGAAGAAGGAAGCCGCGGACCTTTTATTCAATATCGTAGACGCATCGCGAAAGGCGAAAGGGTCGGACAATCTTCCTTTGCCAGCATCTTCCGCAGCGCGAGAAGCAGCCGACGAACTGAAAAAACTGGATCCGGACCGCTATGCGCAACTGCCCGCCGAGACTCCCACGTTAGCTGGTTAACTCTCTCTGCGTCCTCGGCGTATCTCTGCGCCCTCTGCGTTAGAAGGACTTTGACGCAGAGATACGCAGAGGGTCGCAGAGAACGCAAAGATCTAACATCAATGGACAATCTTACTCATTCACTCGTCGGACTCACTGCGGCCAGGGCGGGGTTGGAGAAATTGTCTCCCGGCGCAACCGCACTCTGCCTGCTCGCGGCCAACGCTCCTGATGCCGACATCGTTGTTCTCGCTTTTGGCGACAGGTGGAGCTTCCTGCAACATCATCGCGGCATCACCCACGCAATCGCCGGCGTTATTGTCTTGGCGTTTGTGTTGCCACTCATTTTTTACGTTGTTGATTTGCTCTGGTCTCGCTTCCGCAACCGGCGGCCAACCATCAACCTCAAAGGTTTGTTGTTGGCTTCGCTTATCGTGAGCGCAACTCACCCGCTGCTGGATTGGACCAACAGCTACGGAATTCGATTTCTGTTGCCATGGAACGAGAGATGGTTCTACGGCGATCTGGTTTTCATTGTCGATCCCTTGATGTGGCTGATCCTCGGCGGCGCGTCGTTTCTGTTGTCGGCAAACATGAGGTCAGGGAAATTTCTGTGGGCGGGAGTCGCCGCGGTACTCACATTCCTGATAGTTGCGAGTGAGCGAAGTAATAGCTTGCCCAATCCTCTGTTGATTACTCTTTTATGGATCTTGGCACTGACCGCGTTGATCGTGCTGTATGTGAAAAAAGCGGGACAGCGTTGGGGAAGCAGGATCGCCCTGGTCGCTTTCGCACTCATACTCGTTTACTGGAGTCTGCTTGCACTTGCGCATTCGAGAGCACTCGCGCGGGGAGGTGAAGAAGCCAGGATGATGGCAAGCGCGAATGGGGAGACTGTCGCGAGGCTCGCTGCGATGCCGCAACTCGCAAATCCATTTCGGTGGGACTGCGTCTTCGAAACAGACGCGGCGACGTATCGATTCGAAGTCGGGCTTTTGAATAATGTGGTGTCAGGGAAAGCGGTTCGTTACGCCAGGGAAACACCGGCATTGAAGGCGACGGTTTCACAACAGCGGCCGGCGAGGATTTTCTTGGGTTTCGCGCGTTTCCCCGTGATGCAGCTCGAAGATCCCGATTGCACCACGCGCACTCTCGTTCAATTAGCCGACTTGCGTTACACTGAGCCCGGCCATTCGCGCGGAACTTTTTCTCTCGAAGTGCCGATCGACTGCCCGGTTGAAATAATAGGAAGATGAACGAAACCAAAGAGTTCAATAGCCTGCCTGTCCTCGCCGAAGTACGAGAAGAACGCGAGCACGCGCAAAAGAAACCCACGATTGCCAGCGTGCGAGTTTCGCCTGGTCCATACCTGGCGCTCGCGAGCGTAGTGACGTTCGTTGCCGCACTCGTACTCCGTACTCAGTACGACGCCGTTGCCTTGATACTCGTAGCCGGAGCATGGCTGATACTGCCCGTGCTCGCTCTGACTGATCGAATCGCGTTTGATGGAGTTGCGCTACGAAGGCAAGGTCCGATCGCGTCGCTATTGCATCTGCTTTTTGATTACCGCAAGCAACTTTCGGTCGATGACTTCGAAACTGTAGAAACTCAGGCTGTCCGCACACTGCGGCGCGGCGGGCGTGTTCGTTATCGCTATCGAACGCAGATCACCGGTAAGGGCAAGGAGTTTGTCATCGTTTCCGGTGGGCAGTATTACCGGCAATTCGTACGCGAGCTATTCCCGTTGATTCATGAAAGCAAGCTGGACAATCGCAGCCGCGATTTGCGCGATTATCTGAATGACCCGGGTTTTCTTAATCGCAAGACGCAGCTTTCACAGCTTGCTCCCTCAGATTTACTCGACGTCACGAAGTCTGATTTCAAACTCGGCAGAAAACTGAAGCGCCGTGTTGAGGCTCCGGAAACTGTTGCCACGCCTGAAGAGATGGAGCGAGCGCGACTGCTTCGTCGCCTCGGAAATGAGCTGCGCGTTTCGGGCCGCCTGCGCGAGGCAGGCGAAGCTTTTCGTCGCGCGCTCAACGTGAGACCGCATGGCGCTTGGCTTATTTATGACTTGGCGCGTCTGCTGCGATCGCAAGCGAGTGCACAGGCAGATGCGCGTTTGTTATCGAGGGCCAGAGCGGCGCTACGGCTGGCCAGTATTCGTGCGGAAAATGACGTTGTGCTGCTGCCGCTGATCGGTGAGAGCTTTTTGGAGTGTGGCGATGCGCGGCATGCCAGGAGGGCGTTGCAGAGGGTGGTCGAGATCGATAGCGGAAATTTCAAAGCGCGCGTTGGTCTTGCGGACATCGCGCTGCGTGAAGGTAAGTTGGCCCACGTTATTCATCATTACCATGAAGCCGCGCGCGTGAGTTCCGAGCAGGCTTTGGCGCGCTACGCTCGCAGCGAGGGCGATTACTACATGCAATTGAATAACGACGACGACTATCTTGCCGCAGAATTGCGCCGGATCAACTGGCTGCAAAACGTCACTCGCGTTCGTCGTCTTGCGTTGCGCGTGACGAACGCGAGTGTGTTGCTTGCATTGGTGGGTGGTTTTATCGATCCGGTCGCGGGAAGCCTAGGTTGGTCGCTCGCGTCCTCGGCATTGATCATTTGGGTTTTGACGCTGCTCGGCACCCGCATGCTCTTCACCCGATCAAAACCTTTGACATGATTTCATGATTAACAGGATTAACAGGAATCATGTTCATCCTGTTAATCCTGTAATCCGGTTTACTGCTTCTTCCGTTTTGCAGCCGGTTTCTTTGGAGTAATTATCCTCGCCTGCTGCTCCGCTGCTGACGCAACCGCATACACCTGCACCGGCTCAGGATTCAGCAACGCGTCCCAACGATAACGCGAGCGCGTGTCGCGGCCTTCAGCCAGACGCTTAAACACTAGCTGCACAACCTGGTCTACTATCCAGTTGTGATAAAACTCGCCCACCGACGCTAGTTCCGCATCAGGCGCGGGATTCATAAAGTCGATCGCGTAAGGCACGTTGTCCTTGATCGCGAACTCCACCGTGTTGATGTCGTAACCCAGCGCTGTGCAAAGCGTACGCACGTCTTTTGTCACTCGTTCCGCGAGCGCGGGCGCGAGGTAGTCCGGATTGTGAACGTATTGCTCGCCTGATAAGTATGGCTTGCGCGGGTCGTAAGCCATGATCATCACTTCCTGTTGGCCGACGCAGTAACACCTGACGAACTGTTCGAAGTCGATCGACTCCTGAAGCGTCATGCAAAGCGTTCCGGTCTTGTTGTACTCGGTCCACAGCTCCTCGAGCGAGTTGATCTTCGACACGTTCTTCCAGCCACCACCATCGAACGGCTTCAAAAATGCCGGCAGCCCGACGTAATCGATGATGCCCTGCCAGTCGAGTGGAAACTCGAGATTGCGCAGGCTCTCGCTGACGATGCCCTCGATGTAGTTCTGCTGCGGCAGCAGCACCGTCTTTGGAATCGCGACGCCGAGTTTCTTTCCGAGTGAATAGTTGAAGAACTTATCGTCGGCCGACCACCAGAAAGGATTGTTGATAACGATAGTTCCCTCGAGCGCCATCCGTTTCAGCGTCGCTCGATAGAACGGGACTTCATGCGAAATGCGATCGATAACTAGGTCGTACTGCGGCGGGGCGTCGTATTTAATGCCGCCCAGTTTGATGTATTCGGCCACGACGTCGCCGCGACCCTGTTCATTAATGCCTTTGATTATTGCCTCGGGAAACGTCTTTTCCCGGCCAACAAGCACTCCTACGCGCTTCATGTGTTTTAGGTGTCCTTTCGCGAAAAAAGAAGGAAAATACCCGCGCCGGTGTTGCTTGTCAAACAGGCATCCGTCACCGCAGCGGCCCGCATCCATGTTTAGAGTTCAAGCTTTAGCTTGCTCGCCGAATTGCAGCCTAAAGGCTGAACTCTGAACTGCCATTGACTACTGAAGGGGCTTTTTACCGGGCCTATGTTACAATTCGACCTCAACGTTTGGCTTTCCCCGGTTGGCGCCGTCAAGAACAAGGCGATCTGAAATCAAGGAGAACGGTTACATTTGCTTCGTCGATTCCTGGCCCTCATAGCTCTTGCTGCGCTTGTAGTCTCGATAGCCCTGGCTGGCCAGACACCAACGCCGTCACCAGCCCCGGCCGCTAAACAAGAGACTAAACAAGAAGCCAAGCCGCAGAACAATAAGCAAGACAAAGACACCAAATATACGGCCGAGCAGATCGTCGAATCGGTGATCCTCGTTTACGGCACACGTCCGGGTCTCGATCAGATCCGGCGCAATGGCGTCGAGCGCGGCAAGATAACGCGTTTCAACACTGACGGTAACGCTGAAGAGGCAAACTATGAACGCCGTTTTGTGAGAGGCGAGAACCTCGATAAAGACAAGATTCGCCTCGATCAGAAGCTGCCCACGATGGAGTACTCGCTGATCTTCGACGATGGGAAATTGTGGGGAGTCATCAACGGCGCTGCTTTCACGCCGAAACAGGACACCGCGGCCAGTTTTATTTCACAGCATCACCACAGCATCGATTCGCTTTTGCGTTACAAGGAATGCGGTTCGACCATCACGCTCGTCGGCAAGGAACAGCAAAAAGGGCTCGAGCTTTATGTGATTGACCTGGTTGATAAAGAGAAGCGAAAGACCCGTTTTTACATCAGCGCCAGATCGCTTCGCGTGCTTTGGTTGGAGTATGAAGAAGGCAATCCGGGTGGCGTTCCTGTAAAGTACACCCGCAAATTCCTCGATTATCGAGCAGTGCAACAGACGCTTGCGCCGTACCGCATCGTGTTGACGGAAGACGGCCGGGAGAGCCAGGAGACGCGCGTCCTCACAATCACCTACGGCGTCAAAGTCAGCGACTCAATCTTCAAAAACCCCGAAGGTTAACCACAAAGGCACAAAGGCACAAATATAGTAAACTCCTGGCAGTTTTGCTTTGTGTTTTTGGTGCCTTTGTGGTCCTTTTGGAACCGGGGCGAAGTCCAAGCGTGTATTTCACCCGTGTGAGAGCCTACCTGCCCTGATGAATACGTTAACTACCATCGACGAGCTGGGCTTTGCGCCCGCCCTCCAGCAAGAAATGGTGGAGGACACGACTTCCGACCATGCGTTGTTGGAAGCGACTCGAACCGGGGATCAGGACGCTTTTGCCGAATTGGTGAGTCGTTATCGAAACCAGATTACGAGCTATATCTACCGGATGACGAACGACTACGACGGCGCAGTGGATTTGGCTCAGGAGACTTTTGTGAGGGTTTACAGGGCCGCCGACAGGTACCAGAGAAGCTATGCGTTTTCGACTTACATCTATCGCATCGCTACCAACCTGGCTATCAGCGAGCTCAGAAAACGAAAGCGACGCAAGCTTGTTTCGCTGACCGGGTTCTTTCAACCAACGGACGGCGGCGAGCCAAAGGAATTGAATCCGCCGGACGGACGGCCATTGCAAGACTCGGAGCTGGTTGACACTGAGCGGCGCAATGCGGTCCAACGTGCAATCAGCACGCTGCCGGAGAAGTATCGCGCGCCTTTGATTCTTCGAGACGTCGATGGCCGAAGCTACGACGAGATCGCGCGGATACTGGAGACGAGCGAAGGCACGGTGAAGTCGAGAATCAGCCGCGCGCGAGGATTTCTGCGCGAGAAGATGCGCGCTTATTTGTAGGTGAAGAAGTTATGAGAAAAAATAATTGCGAAATAATTCGTCGAGAGCTCGATGAGTTGATGCTTGATGAAACGAGCAGCCCTGCTGCGGTAGAGCACCTGCGGGAGTGTGCTGCGTGCAGGGAGTTTCACCAGAAGCAGACAAAGCTGCGACAGATCGTAGGCGGTCTCGGGACTGTGGCGGCGCCACCGGATTTTGATTTCCGTTTACGTGCGCGCCTCGCGAATGAGGCGAGCAGTGCTACGTTTCATCTGACGTCTACTTACTGGTCGTTTGCGCGGCGAGGTTTTGCAGTCGCAGCGGTGCTGATCGTTTTTGCGATTGGGATTGCGCTGGTCCGAAACGTTATGAACCGGCCAAGTGAGATAGCTGTCAAAGAGCAGCCGGCGGTCAAGCCGCCCACGCCAACACCGGTTGAGACTCAAAAGCCGGCAGTGAACCCGCAAGACTTTTCGGCAGCAGTTCCAGAGAACAGCCCACAGAAAATAAAGAAAGAGCGTTCTGCGCAAATGACAGCGAAGGTCAGGCGCCCGGCGGTTGCGGTTGATTTCAGCAGCCAGCGCGCCGAGGTCATCAATGGAAGCGTGGCCGCTTCTACTGTTTTCCCGATTGACGCGTCGTTGCAGTCGCTCAAATTTTCACTTGACGATGGACGTGGAAACGCGCGGACCATCTCGGTACCAACTATCACTTTCGGTTCTCAACGTGTGTTGCAGGGTGGAAATCAATTTGCTCCCAAAGGCGTTTGGTAAAGGGCCACAAAGAGGCACATAAGTCACAAAGAAGTATTTAAGATGACTGTAAGAACATTGATAAGAGTCACGTTAGTTGGCGCGCTGTGTTGTGGAGTGGCCACGGCGCAGACTCCTTCTCCGCCGCCGGCAAAGAAACCCGCGCCACCGGTAAAAGTAGGTCGAACTACGGAGAAGTTACCTGCTGCGCCGCAAGTCGTAACCATCGTTCATCGTTTAAATGGATTAAAGATGTTTCGCCTGCTCGCGCGTTCCGAGGAACAGGTGCAGGCGATTGCGGGCCTCGATGCGGCTTTCAACCTGCTGGACGACGTTCATACCAATGTTATCGCGGGCCTGGCGATGGATGACGGCGAAACTATCGCTGCGTGGTTACCAGAGGCTGACGTTGAGTTTGGACCAACCATTGCCGAGCCGCAGCCTCCGCGCCCGCCGAAAGCGCCGCGCGCTTTGGCAGGATCATTTCCGCAAATTGGCGCCGGTCTGTTGGATGGACCAGACATTTCGGTTATCGGACCTGATGGAAAACGGCTGGCCGCAAAGTATGTGGGACTCGATGCGGTAACCGGCCTATCGATATTAAAGCTCGCCGACAAAAATGCGCTCACCGCGGCCGCGATTAAAGACGAGCCTGTAAACACAGGTGAGACAGTGCTGGTGTTTGGTCCAGAACCGGCAACAAAAGCGCGAGCGCTCCTGGGTGGCAACTTCTACGTTCGCATGGGCGCGATTGAAGGCCGTATACAAAACGTTTTGACCGCGCCGTCCGGCGAAGTGGCAAAGTTCAAAATCAACTCGCCGCGCTTCTCACACGCAAACATCGGCGGTGTGGCGATAAACGAAGCGGGTGAGACGATTGGCATAGTCGATGGGTTAGAGGGAAGCGAAGCGAGTATTCTGCCGGCTCGTTTGATCCGGCGTGCTGCGCAGCGTGTTTTGGAACAGCAGGCGAGTGTGCCCCGCCCGTGGCTTGGCGTGCAGGGCGAGCCCGTCGTCGATCTTAAAGTCGAACAGATTTTGAATCACGGTTGGGAGTTGAAGCGTGCCGCCGATCTTGCCGGCAAGCATCGCGGGATATTGCTAACCTCGATCGTGCCTGGCAGTCCCGCCGCTCAGGCTTCGTTGCGCGCCGGAGACGTCATTCTGAAAGTTGACGACAACGAAATCCAGAACGCTGAAGATTTCACCTGGTGGCTGGATCAAGCTGGTCCAAGCAGTTCGGTGCAGTTCACAGTTGCGCGTCCTGATCGTTTGGCGGAGGAGCCGCTGGACGTGAAGTTGAGCGGGCTGTTGGATCCGGCGGTTAGCTTCAGGCTTCGCAATCGAGTCGCTGGTAACAGAAGCTTTTCATTAATCGACCAGGGCATCGAGACGATCGTTTTGAGACCACCTGTGGCATCGCAACTCGGAACCACTGCGGGGCTTTTAGTCGTCTATGTTGAGCCGTCAACTGCGGCATTCGAAGCCGGCCTGCGGCCCGGTGACGTTATTCAGTCGATAGATGGAAAGCCCGCCGCCAGGTTCAAGCCTATGCCGCAGGCCGCGTCGTTCACGTTTGAGATTGTGCGTAAAAAAGAGAAGCTCGTAGTAACAGTTGCAAACCCGTCCACGAAGAAATAACAGGGTTCTTCTCTGCGTAACCTCTGCGGTCCTCTGCGTCCTCTGCGGTTAATACACTACGGATAGTTCACCGCAGAGGACGCAGAGAACCGCAGAGGTCACGCAGAGATTTTGTGACTTTTTGTGGCGAGTGATACCCTAGCGGCCCATGTTCCCCGAGGCTGTTGCGCGTTACCACGATCTACTTACGAACCAGGAATTAGCCGAAGCGTCTCGCGCCCTTCTGGATGAAGGTCTCGAACGCGCGAGGCTGATCTTCGGCGGCCGTCGCCTTTCACCTTACCTCCGCCCGCACTTCGTTTCCGAGACGGATTTCGCGCGCATTTCCCGCATTTGCGAGACCGTCTGGTCCGCAATTCAAAAGGTCAAGGACGCCGCCGTGGCCGGCCCCAAGGTTATCGACGCTCTCGGCCTGACGGAGATAGAGTACGAACTCATCTCGATCGATCCAGGCTACGTCGCGGTCTCGCCTACCGCACGGCTCGATTCTTTTTTAACCCAATCCGCTTACAGCTTCGTCGAGTTGAACGGTGAGAGCCCGGCCGGCATTGCTTACGCCGATGCGGCCTACGACATCTTCTCGTCACTGCCGGTGATGAAAGAGTTTGCACACGACTACAACGTGCGACCGATGTACGGCCGGCGTCTCATGCTGGACGTCCTGCTCAGTTCTTACGAGGAATTCCTCGGAAGAAAACCTGACCGTCCGCCGCGGATCGCGATTGTCGATCTCGCCGGAGTTCCGACGGTCAAAGAGTTTGAGCTTTTCCGAGACTTCTTCGAACAGGCAGGATACCCGTCAGTCATCTGCACGCCGCAGGAACTGGAATTTCGCAATGGTCGCTTGAGCGTGGCCGGTAAAGAGATCGACATCGTTTACAAGCGTCTGCTCGTTAACGAGTATTTACCGATCATGGACGACTACCCAGCGCTGCTGGATGCGTATCGTGCCGGCGCAATCTGCATGGTGAACAGCTTCCGCTCCAAGCTCATTCACAAGAAGGCGCTGTTTGCTGTTTTGACTGACCCGCGGCACGCCGAACTGTTCTCTGCAGACGAACTCGAAGCGATTCGATCTCACGTGCCCTGGACCCGCATGGTCAAAGACGAACGAACCGACTACTTCGGCCGCAACGTTAACCTGCTGGATTTTATCCGCGCCGACGGCGAGCGAATGGTGCTGAAGCCAAACGACGATTACGGTGGTCATGGGATCACGATTGGCTGGAACGTTGACCAACGCGGCTGGGACGAAGCGATCAATGATGCGCTCGCCAACGGCGACTATCTCGTGCAGGAACGTGTGCCCACTGCCCGTGAAACTTTTCCGGCGTTGACAGACGACGGACGAATCGAGTTTGCCGAACAGCTCGTCGATCTCGACCCGCTCCTGTTCAACGGTAAAGTCGGTTCGGCATTCACGCGTTTATCGTTCACGGAGCTGGCGAATGTCAGTTCCGGTGGGGGAATGGTGCCCACCTACATCATCAGTAAAAAGTGAGCGAAAACAGGTACAATCCCACTTGGACGGATCTTCCAGCGGCGACGAAGGAGCTTCTCACAGGAAAGCTCGCTGGGATCTGGGGCGCTCCGAGCGACGCTGCCGCCTTTGATTCGTGGCCACTCGATAAGAAGCAGGCCATGCTGCTGCTGTTAAATCGAATGCACACCATGGGACTCTGGCATCTCGTCAAGAAAGTTACTAATGTTTACGGCGAAGGCGGCGTTGGATTGCAGTTTCAGGCATGGCCGATGATTGAATCGACTTTATCGCGGCGCCGGGACTTCACGCGCATGTTTGCGAACCATAAAGATACCAGCGGCGGCTTCTACGAGAGACAAAGAGGCGAAGCGGTGCTGCATTTCTTATTTGCGGAAGGTGAGCCGCGAACATGGTATGTACACTTCGATCTATATAGTCCGGTGCACTCGCCGGCCAGCGCGTTGAAGCATGTGTTCTACGAGTTCATGGGCAAAGTGAGGCCCGACTGGAGAATGATCTCCAAGTGCTTGAACTCATAGCGGTTCGAGGTTCATCTCTGCGGCCCTCTGCGTATCTTTGCGTTCTCTGCGTTAAGAGGGCGGTTTGACGCAGAGACCGCAGAGTAGAAGAAAGAGGGCAAATGTTCGATCAATTTACACTGGGCATCGAAGAGGAATTTCAGATCGTCGATCCACAGACGCGCGAGCTGCGCTCGCACGTGGCCGAGATCCTTGAAGAGGGCAAGATGCTGCTCGGCGAGCAGATCAAGCCCGAGATGATCCAGTCGATGGTGGAAGTAGGTACGGGGATTTGTCGCAACATCCAGGAAGCACGAACCGACATCACGCGCTTGCGAAGCATCATCGCCGGACTCGCGAAGAAGAACGGCCTCGTGATCGTCGCCGCATCCACGCATCCCATCTCGCGCTGGCAGGATCAGAAGATCTTCGACGACGAACGCTACGAGCTCCTCGTCCAGGAACTGCAAACCGTGGCCCGGTCGCTGCTGATATTCGGGCTTCACGTCCACGTCGGCATGGCCGATCGCGAACGCGCAATTCACATCATGAATGCAGCGCGCTATTTCCTGCCGCACGTGCTGGCGCTTTCGACTTCGTCGCCATTCTGGATGGGCCACAACACCGGTCTCAAGTCGTATCGTACTGAAGTCTTCAAGCAGTTTCCGCGCACAGACATTCCGGATCACTTCGACTCGTATGGCTCTTTCCAGCGCTATGTCGATCTGCTGGTCAAGACTAAATGCATCAATGATGGAAAGAAGATCTGGTGGGACATTCGTCCGCACCCGTATTTTCCGACGCTCGAGTTTCGCGTTTGTGATATTCCGACGCGCGTTGACGACACGCTGGCTATTGCGGCGCTGTTTCAGGCGATTGTCGCGAAACTGAACAAGTTGATAGATCGCAACCTCGGGTTCAGGTTATACCGGCGCATGCTGATCCAGGAGAACAAGTGGCGCGCAGTGCGGTATGGGTTGGATGGCAAGATGATCGATTTCGGCAAGCAGACTGAAGTGCCGGTGCGTGATCTGGTGCTGGAGTTACTCGAGTTTGTTGATGATGTTATTGACGAATTAGGATCGAGAAAAGAGATCGACCACGTGCACACGATTCTCGAGCGGGGAACTTCTGCCGATAGGCAACTTCAGATTTATCGCGAGACGAACGATCTCAAAGCAGTGGTTGATGATCTGATTAAGTTGACGATGGAAAACGTTCCCGAGACGACGCATTTCGGGGTGCCGCAAACAACTACCACCGCCTCGACCATAGCAAAGTAGACAGGATTACAGGATTTTCAAGATTTACAGGATTTAATCTTGTACATCTTGAAAATCCTGTAATCCTGTCTACCGTCTACCTCCGAGGTAGTATTGCCAGAGCATTCGTGCGGCGACTGCACGGTGTGGTCGCCATTTCTCGGCAAGCTTTTCCAACTCCACCGGTGCGGGACGCGATGACAACCCGTACAGATCTTTCATCGCTACAGCCAGCGCCAGGTCTCCAGCCGGCCAGATATCCGCGCGGCGCATCGCCATCAAGAGGTAAACATCCGCGCTCCACGAACCAATCCCTTTGACTCGCGTCAGCGCGACTCTCGCATCGTCGTCACTCATTCGCGCGAGTTTCCCAAAACTCAATTGACCATTCACTATCGACACCGAGAGATCGAGCAGGTACGCCGATTTCTGCCGTGTGACGCCAAGCCTGCGCAGGTAAGTATCACCGAGTTCGATAAAGCGCAACGGAGTGAAAGGCTGAATTGCAGCTTCGAGCCGCAGGAGCATCGACTTCGCAGATTTCAACGACACCTGCTGTTCGAGAATGATGTGTACGAGCGTCGCAAAACCTGGCGCACGTCGCCAGAGCGGTGGATCACCGTAGGTTGAGAGTATTGCTGCTAACGTTTTGTCCCGGGCGGCAAGCTCACGCGCTGCCAGAGCGAGACTCTGCTGCGTGAGTGGCTTAGCTGGTTGCAAGTGTCAGGAAGTTCTCAAACAGGATGCGGCCGTCGCGCGACTCGTTCGGATGCGCCCAACGCGTACGGCTCTTGTTCCAGTCTTCGAACGACTTCTCGAGATGAAATTGCACCGTGTAGATCAGTTGTCCATCACTGCGTTTGACCATCATCTGGTTACGACACAGGTAAGACGTGGCCAACAGCTTAAATCCTTCCGGGATACGATCGAGCTGTAGACCATGATTCTGCCAAACGCGAAGAATGCGGGCAGGAGCATTTGGATCAGCGCAGTTGATGTTTTGAAAGATCGGATCGCTCGGCTCGGTAATGCGGATGAACCGGTACTGATACTCCTGCGGGCGCCGCTCGCGTTGCTCATGCTGTTCGAGTTTGTCGAGCGTGATGACTCGCGCGCCAAAACTCAGTCCAACTAACTGGTGACCGCCGCAGATCGCGAGCACCGGAGTCTTCGTCGTGCAAATAAACTTACCGAAGTCATCGAGGATCGATTGCTGGTAATAATCAAAATCACGCAGCGTGCCACTCAACACGATTGCATCGGGATTGAACTGCTTCGCAGCTTCTGCGACTTCGGAGAGGTGTGCGACTTCCGTCGTCGGGCGCTTCACGAGGCGCGAAATGTTGTTGAGAATATTTTCAATTGCCATGCCCGCGATTAAACGCTCGCGGCGCATTTGCGCTCCGAGCAGCGCGCCCCACTCTTGTCGCGCCACAGTAGAAATGTCGCGCTCATCGCGCAGCAGATTATCGACGACGAGCACGCGAGCCTCGGCAATTCGCTGCTCCACCGGTTCGTAGCGACAATAAGTTTGCTGGGTAAAAGGAAAGGGAAGTGAACCCACAATGTCAGCGGGGTCAGTTGCCGGGGTCAAGTCTTGAGTCATGTATGTTTCGGTAAGTATTAAATTCTATTCGAGCGTTGTTTTGTACTTTGCTTGAACTCCGGAACCCGTGTCCCAGGCCCGGCATCCTCAATATCCGCGCGAATGCCAGCAAGCAGCAGGCCACGCACTCGCGCCTTGAATCTTGTGCTTTCTTCCTTGGCCTCCTGCTCAACCAGCAACCACATTCTATACCACGATGACTCCAATTCGTCCGCTAAATGCGAGATTTTTGTTATGTCGTACGGGAGTGCTACATCCTTACAGCCGAGCCGCGCGAACACCGAGAGGTACCTGGCCGTGGCCAGATCCGGACAGAGAAGGCGCTTGCGTCCGAGCTTTAGCTCGACTCCGAGCAGCGTGTGTTGGATGTCGATCCTGGCGGAAGGATTGATGCTGTCGAAGTGATAAGAGCGCGTGCGAAGCTTCAGTATCCGTTCGCGATAGATTCGCGGCAGCCAGGTTTCAGCGAGTTGTTCCTTGATCTTTTGCGCGTACTCTTCGGCCGGCATCTGTCTTAACCACAGATTACACGGATTTATCTGCGGATTTTATCTGCGTAATCTGTGGTTAACTGTTTCGTAAAAACCTGCGACTCTATTTTGGTTTGTAGCGCATTAATAACTCGTCCCGGAAAGATCCCGAGATAGAGCACGCCCAGCACCGTTATCACCAGCGCCACCGCCACGCTCGCGGGAATTCTCGGTGCGCTCCACGCCATCGTTCTCTCGCCGAAGAACATCACGATGATCAGCCGCAGGTAGTAATAAGCTGAAGCTGCTGTGTTGAGCACACCCCAGATCACGAGCCCGTAATACTTCTGATCGATGGCTGCTCCGAAGACCATGATCTTCCCCATGAAGCCCGCGGTCAGCGGCATACCCAGCAGACTCAGCATAAAGAGGCTCAACGAGAACGCCAGCACCGGCGATTCAAATCCAATGCCTCGATAGTCTTCAATCGCGGTCCGGCGATCGCCGTTGCGCGCGATCAACTGGACCACCGCGAAGGCGCCGATGTTCATCACTGCATAAGTCAGGAGATAGAACACGACAGCGGCTATGGCGGTATTGCGTTGGGCCGGATCTGTCGCGGCTCCGGCTGCGACGAAACCGACCAACGCATAGCCCGCATGTGCGATCGATGAATACGCCAGCATTCGTTTGACGTTGTTCTGCACGATCGCTACGACGTTGCCGAGCGTCATCGTTAAAACCGCCATCACGACGAGGGTGTTGACCCATGCCTGATGAAGACCTCCATTGGCCGCATTCGAAGCGGACACGACGAATGGCAAGCCAAAGACAAACACACGAATGAATGAAGCAAACCCGGCGGCCTTTGGTCCGGCAGCCATGAACGCAGTGACCGGAGTCGGCGCGCCTTCATAAACGTCCGGCGTCCAAATGTGAAAAGGAGCGGTGGCGATCTTGAAACCAAAGCCGACGAGCATCATCGCGGCGCCGGCGTAGAGCAACGCGGGATACTGTGCCTGCCCGATACGGGTTGCGATCTCGGCGATGTTCGTCGTTCCGGCAACGATCCGGCTGAGCGAGCCGCCAGGCCCAGGCTCGACAATCGAAGTGGCCCCATAGACGAGCGCGATGCCGTACAACAGAAACGCCGAAGAGAAGGAACCGAGTATGAAGTACTTCAGCGACGACTCGTTCGAGCGAACGTCAGTGCGCCTGAAGCCTGCCATCACGTATGTGGCGATCGAAAGAATCTCGAGCCCGAGGAAGATAATGACGAGATCGTTACCCGAGGCCATGAACATCATGCCCACGGTGGCAAATAACAGCAGTGAATGAAACTCTCCGGCAGGTAGTTGTTCTCCGTGAACCCAAACGGTCGAAATCAACAACGTCAGGCCCGCGACCAATAGAAAGATGAGTGTGAACCCGAGACGAAGCTCGTCGAGCACGATCATTCCATTGAACGCATCGGACGATGCTGTCCCGTTGATCCAGAGATAGACGGTAGCGACCGCGGCGATAATCAGGCCGGCGAGGGAAACGCTGCCGGTGATCCAACGCTGCGTTGGGCGCGCGAAGGCGTCAACAAGCATCACGACGACTGCCGCCGCACACACGATCACCTCTGGCGCGATTAATGACCAGTTAATGATGGGCATCACTGATTGAGCGAGAAACGAATTCATTTCTTATTAATCTTGATAATCATCTAAATCCTGTAAACTGTCTTTTCGTGTGGTGAACGAACCTCCGGCAGGACTCGTCCCGACGCGATCCCGAATAGTTACCACGCTGGCTTTCGAACGATCGAGAAACACGCGCGGATAGACACCCATAAAGAGCATCAAGATAAGCAACGGCAACAGCAGCGCCGTCTCCCGGTAATTCAGGTCAGAAAGGCCTGCATTCTCATCGTGCGTGATTTTGCCGAAGACCACTCGCTGCAACATCCAGAGCATGTAAACAGCCGCCCAGATCACACCCGTTGCCGCCAGCATCGTCACGATCCAGGGGTGATCGACTACGTGCGAGGTCCACGTCCCAATCAGGATCAGAAACTCTCCGATGAATCCATTCAAAAACGGCAGACCAATCGACGAGAGAGAAGCAATTACAAACAGCGTCGAGAACCAGGGCATCGGCGTCGAAAGTCCGCCAAACTCGCTGATCATGCGTGTATGGCGGCGCTCGTAGATGAAACCGACGAAGAGAAATAGCGCGCCGGTGGAAACACCGTGGTTCAGCATCTGGTAGAGCGCGCCCTGCATGCCCAGCTCCGTAAATGAAAACAGACCTAAGACGACAAACCCCATGTGACTCACCGACGAATAGGCCACCAGTCGTTTGACGTCGGGTTGGACCATCGCGACCAGCGCGCCGTAGATGATGCCGATAACCGCGAGCGTGATTATTACCGGAGCCCAGTCGCGCGATGCGTTCGGAAACAGGGCCAGATTGAAGCGCAAGAGGCCGTACGTTCCCATCTTCAGCAACACACCGGCGAGGATTACCGAACCGGCTGTTGGCGCTTCAGTATGCGCATCGGGCAGCCAGGTGTGAAACGGAAACAGCGGCACCTTGATACAGAATGCGAGCGCAAACGCGAGAAACAGCCAGTACTCGGCGGTGTTCCCTGCGATTTGAGCCGGCGGGGTTGCTTTTATGGCCTGCAAAAGCGTGGGATAGTCAAAAGTGTGATAAAGGAAGTAGAGCGCAATGATGCCGACCAGCATCAACAGGCTTCCGACTGCTGTGTAAATGAAAAACTTTATCGCCGCGTAGATACGACGTTCGCCGCCCCAAATGCCGATCAGGAAAAACATCGGCACCAGCGACGCTTCAAAGAACAAGTAGAACAGCAGCAGATCGAGCGAAATAAAGACGCCGATCATCGCGGCTTCGAGAATCAGTAAAAAGGCGTAATACGAGAGCTGTCGCTTGTGGATTGCGGTCCAACTCGACAGGATCGCGATCGGCATCAGGAGTGTAGTCAACAGCACCAACCACAAACTGACGCCATCGACGCCGAGGTGATAACGAGCGCTGATCGAGCCTATCCAACTTATGTTCTGCTCGAACCGGAACTCCGCACCACTCGCGCCGGTGCCTCGAATTAAAAGCAGCGACACTGCGAACGTGACGGCAGTCACGATGAAGGCGATCCACCGGTAATGCTCTTCGCGCCTGTTCGACAAAAAGCTGTAGCCGAGAAGCGCAAGCGCGCCCGCCACCGGCAGAAGAATTAGTATCGTCAACAACTGCGACATGAATCCGTATCGATCCGTTTCAATCTGTGGTTACACACCCGGAAAGCCCAGGTACGCAAACAGTCCTATTAAAATCAGTGCTCCTACCAGAATGATCGCGGCGTAACCACGCACGAAGCCGGCTTGCAGGTGACGCCCAAGTCTTCCGGCCTCGGTGACGATCTCTCCGGTCGAGTGCAGGATGCCGTCGATCACTCCGATATCAATAATTTTCCAAAAGCCTTCGCGCGAGACCGCCTCGATCGGATGGACCAGTGCGGCATCGTAAACTTCATCCACGTAATACTTGTTTTCGAGTAGTCGCGGCATCTGCAACAACGGACGCTTCTGGAACAAGTACCAGCCCGCGCCAATTCCCAACAAGCCGACGAGCACGGAGAGTCCGGCGAGCGCTCGCTCGGCCGTAATCTCTTCACCCGAATGCGCGGCCGGCGCCGGCTCAGGCACAGGCGCCGGACCGTGTTGCGTCTCTCCCGCGGGAGCTGAAACCGGTTGTGCGTGTGCCTCAGTCGCGCCAATCTTTGCGACCACTGGTTCCAGCGTGTGCTCGATGACGTTGATGTTTCGATCCGTAAACACGGAACTCAGTGCGTAAGGTATGCCAATGAAACCACCAACAGTCGATAGCACCGCGAGCACGATAAGCGGAACCGTCATTAACCACGGCGACTCGTGCGGCTCGACTGGGCCATGATGCTGCTGATGATTATCGCCCGGCTCCTCCTCGTGTGCCGCGTGTGCGTCGCGAAACCGCTCCTGCCCCCAAAAGGTCATCACCATCATGCGCGTCATGTAGACAGCGGTTAGGAACGCAGTCAGCACGGCGATGCCCCAGAGAAGCTTGCTGAAAGTCGTCGATGGCAGGCTAAACGCCGGAGCGCTCCACGTCCGCCAGAGAATCTCGTCTTTCGAAAAGAAGCCGGCGAAGATTGGAACGCCGGAGATTGCCAGCCAGCCGGTGACCATCGTCGCAAACGTGATGGGCAGGTACTTCTTGAGACCGCCCATGCGACGCATGTCCTGCTCGTGATGCATGCCGTGGATTACCGAGCCGGAGCCAAGGAAGAGCAGCGCTTTGAAGAATGCGTGTGTGATGACGTGGAAGATCGCGGCGATAAACGCGCCCACACCGCAGGCCAGGAACATGTAACCGAGTTGCGAAATCGTCGAATAGGCCAGGACTTTCTTGATGTCGTTCTGCGCGAGACCGATCGTTGCGGCAAAGAGCGCTGTGGCGGCGCCGATGATTGCGACGATAAACATCGCCGTTGGCGCGTGTACGAAGATCTCCGAGCAACGCACGATCATGTAGACGCCGGCTGTCACCATTGTCGCGGCGTGAATCAGCGCGGAGACCGGAGTTGGACCGGCCATTGCATCAGGCAGCCAAACGTACAACGGTATCTGCGCGCTCTTTCCCGCGGCGCCGATAAAAAGAAGCACCGCAATCGAGGTTGCACCCCCGGCGACGATTGCTCCAGCAGTGAACGGATCAACGGGCTGAGTCTTAAAGAACGAGAGGGCAGTTTGAAAGCTGACCGAACCGGTGACGAAGAACGTCAGCATGATTCCCAGGACAAATCCCCAATCGCCGATGCGATTCGTGATGAAAGCTTTTTTGGCAGCGTCGCCTGCTTCTTTCCTGTCAGTGTAATAGCCAATCAGCAGGTACGAGCAAAGTCCCACGCCCTCCCAGCCGACAAACATCAGCACAAAGTTGTCGGCGAGGACGAGGGTCAACATTGAAAACATGAACAGGTTGAGAAATGCGAAGAAGCGGTAAAAACCTGCTTCGCCGTGCATGTAGCCGACTGCGAAAACATGAATGAGGAAGCCGACAAACGTCACGAAGAGAGCGTACGTTCCGCTTAGCCGGTCCATTGCGAGGGCGAAGTCGGCGCGAAGCGTACCGACCTGGAGCCACGTCCAGATGTGATCGAGCAACGGCGTCTCTGAGCGCAGTGCGCCACCTGACTTGAAAGCCAGATAAAACGCGACAATGCTGGAGATCGCTACGGACCCACACGCCACCACACCGATAAATCGCTCATCGCGCACACGACGGCCGATGAACCAATTGATCGCCGCTCCCACCACGGGAGCAAAAATTATGATGCTAAGGATGTTAGTTTCCATCCGTTAAAAATCCGCGTTCATCTGCGGCTAAAGTTTCAAAATACTCGCATCATCCACATCCAACGACTCTCGATTGCGAAAGATCGCGATGATGATTCCCAATCCCACCGCAGCTTCAGCAGCAGCGACTGTCATGACGATGAAAACAAAGAGTTGTCCGGTGACGTCCTGAAAGAAGCTGGCAAACGCAACGAAGGTTAAGTTCACCGCATTCAGCATCAGCTCGATACACATGAACATCGCGATAATGTTTCGCTTGATGATCACGCCGGTCACGCCAATCGTAAACAACACCGCCGAGAGTGCCAGGTACCATGAAAGCTGTGGTTCCATATTATTTCTCTAGAAGTCGCGCGGCTTCTTCGGTCGTATTCGTCTCTACCGGGCGCAAGTCGTCAGGCTCTGCCCGCGGATCCACGAGTGACAAAGGAAGCTGTTGCGCTCCCGGAATTACACGGGCGTTGGGCGGCAGCAGTCCACCGCGACGCGCCAATGTCATCGCGCCCACGATCGCCATGAGCAGCAGTATCGAAGTTATCTCAAATGGTAAAAGGTACTGCGTAAACAATGCAGGCCCGATTGAATGAGTAACTCCGACGGCTATGTCGCCTTCCGTTGGACTACCCCTGAAGTCCTGCACGGTTGCGAGAATGAAAGCGACTTCCGCGATCAGGATAGCTGCCAGCACAACCGCCGTCGGCACGAGAAACTTGAGACGCTTTCGCCGCCGCTCTTCCTGCTCGACATTCAGCAGCATGATGACGAACACGACCAGCACCATGATCGCGCCCGCGTAAACGATCACCTGCACCGCGGCAATGAACGGCGCCGCGAGCATCACGTACAAGCAAGCCAGCGAGATAAAGACGCCGATCAGCGAGATCGCGCTGTAGAGCGGATTGCGTTGCGCGACCATCGCCAGGGCGGAGCCGACTGCCATTGCCGCGAAAAGAATGAAGAGGAGAGCCAGCATCAGATATTCGGCCAAAAGAATATCACTGTCGCTGTAATGAAGAGACTGAACAGTGCCAGCGGCAACAGTATCTTCCAGCCAAAGTTCATTAATTGATCGAAGCGAAATCGCGGCAGCGTTCCGCGCAGCCAGATGTAAATAAAGAGAAAGAAAACGATTTTCAGCAGAAAGCCGATCGCGCTAACCAAGCCAAACAAAAACGTCCCGCGTCCACCCGGCAGGAGATCCGCGAACGGCACGTTCCAGCCACCAAGAAACAACGTGGTGGCCAGCATTGATACCGTAAGCATGTTGATGTATTCAGCGAGAAAGAAGAGCGCGAACTTCATCGCGCTGTACTCTGTGTGAAAACCGGCGACGAGTTCAGTCTCTGCTTCCGGAAGATCGAAAGGGACACGATTGGTTTCGGCGATGGCGGCGGTCAGGTAAATAATGAAACCGAGGGGCTGAAAGAAGATGAACCACCGGAATCCGTGCCAGCCCGATTGCAGTTCCACGATCTGCGCGAGGTCCAACGTGCCGGCAAGCATGATCACGCCGATCAGACTCAAGCCCAGGGCGAGCTCATACGAGATCATTTGAGCGGCAGAACGAAGACCGCCCATCAAGCTGTACTTGTTGTTTGACGACCAACCAGCCAGGGCGATGCCGTAGACTCCGACCGAAGTGACGCCGAGAACGTAGAGCAGACCTACGTCGAAGCGCGCGATCACGAGCGGTATCGTGATTGAAGTAAACGGAATTCGGATCTCCGGCCCGAATGGGTAGACGATCATCGTCATCAACGCCGCCATCGTGGCGATCACGGGAGCGAGAAAGTAGACGAAGCGCGTTGATTTGTCGGGGACGATGTCTTCCTTGAGGATGAACTTCAGGAGATCGGCGAAGGGTTGAAGCATGCCGCCGTAGCCGACGCGGTTCGGACCAAGGCGTCCCTGGATCAAGCCGAGTACGCGGCGTTCGGCGAGCACGGTATAGGCCACGATCAGGAGCACGACAACAAACGCCACCGTGATGGCGGCGAACTTGAGGGCGATGTCGATCGCGGTATCCATACTTTATTGGGCCACGGATTTACACGGATGTTCACGGATCATACTAATTGTTTTTCTTTATCCGTGTAATCCGTGTTCATCGGTGGCTGTATTTGGTACAGAGGCGAAATCGCTGTCGTCTCCGGCCGCGGGTTGCCGGACGCCAGCAGGTGAAACTGCGAGACTTTGTCCGTCAACATTCCCAGCCTGAACAGTTCAACTCCTACATCAGGTGTCACCATCACCTTTTCGCCAGTGTCCGGAAGCGCATCAACGCGATCGCGGAGCGCTGCCGTATCCCCGGACTCAGAGGGGCCACTCGCGTAATGCGCCTGCACCGGATTCGTTTCGTCCTTCAGCTTCGGATAACTCATTCCGGAATACGCCGGCACATTCTGCGCGATGTCTCGAAAGACCGCGCTCGCCGACATCTCATATCCGAAATCCAAGCTAAGCTCTTTTGCGAGCTGCGCGGTGATCATCCAGTCAGGCTTGGACTGGTGCATTGGTGGAATCGACTGCCGCACGCGTTGGACCAGCCCATCGTTGTTTGTGAACGTCCCATCCTGCTCAGCGTACGAAGCAGCCGGCAGAACCACATCAGCCGCCGCGGTCGTGTCGTTTTCAAATAGTTCCTGGACCACGAGAAAGTCGAGTTTCGAGAGCGCATCTTCACGACCCTCGAGTTGCTCAGGTAAAAAACTGCCGGCCATGTAGAGCGCACGAATCTCGCTGCCCGCAGCGTCAAGAATCTGCGCAGGCGAAGTTGCGGCGTCCATCATGCGCATATCGTGCGCGCCGATGCTGTTGTTGTAGAACGGGAGGGGATGAAGCAGGAAACGCCGGCCTTCGGCGGCAAAGACGCGCGGCAGTTGAGCGACGATCGCCTGCGCTTCGCTGCTGATTTCGTGACTGATCATGATCACGACATCGCCGCTCGTATTTGCGATCGCTTGCCGTGCTGCATCGATCGCCTCTGCCTCGATGCCGGCTTTTTGCGCTGCAAGCGCGCTGTTCGCGGGATCAGCGAGCGCGAGAACGATCGCGTCTTCCGTTCCCGGCCTGACATGAAGAAAAACCTTCGCCTGTTCACGCAGGCGAATGGGAACCGAGTTGACGAGCACGAGCGTGGCGCCACCATTCCTGACTGCCTGTCGCATCTGCTTGCCGGTCAACGGCTGCAACTCTCCGGGATCGCCGCCGATCAGAACAATCGTCTTTGCATTTCGAATATCCCGCTGAGTCGCGAGCGGCGCGCCGAGATTGTCGAAGAAACTCTTCAGGCTGAAACGATCAGTCGTGGTGTAGTTCTCGGTGCCGACGAGCTCCGTCGCAAACTTGTGCAGCACGTGCAGCGCTTCGTTAGTCAGGCGCGGACTGCCAACCACGCCAATCGCATTTCGTCCATGTTCATTTGCGATCGTATCGAGACGCTCCGCGACGTGACGAATCGCGTCATCCCAAGTCGCCGGGATCAGCTTGCCGCCTTTCTTGTAGCGGATCATCGGCGTGCGAATGCGCGCCTCGTGATTGATGAACGGATGAGCAAAGCGACCTTTGACGCAAAGGAACTCGCCATTGATGCCGTTGACATAGCGATCGCGCGCGACCGAACGCATTACTTCGCCGCCGCGCGATCCGAGTGACATCTGGCAACCATCCGAACAGAAGTTGCAGGTCGTAATATTCTGCGCCAGTTCCCAAGGCCGCGTCTGGTGGCGGTAAGTGGCGTCGAGCAGAGTTCCGGTCGGACAGACCTCGATACAGTTTCCACACTGCGAACAGTCGAGCCATCCGAGGTACGTGCCGATGACGGTATGCGCGCCGCGGCCGCCCGCTTCGATCGCATCTTCGCCCATCCACTCGTCGCAAACGCGTGTGCAACGTTTGCAGAGAATGCAACGCTGCGGATCGTTTGCGACCATCGGCGAGAGATATCTCTCGGCGTGATAGTTCTTACGTTCGGTGAAGCGTTCTTCGAGACCGCCCCAGTCAAACGTCATCTCCTGCAATTCGCATTCGCCACCACGATCGCAAACCGGGCAATCAAGCGGATGATTCGCGAGCAGAAACTCGGTCATGCCGCGCTGGGCCTTTTCAATCTCCTCGCTCTGCGTAGTGACGATCATGCCATCAGTGCAGATGATCGTGCAGGAGGTTTGCAGCTTCGGCATCTTCTCGATGCGCACGAGACACATGCGACACGAAGCCTGCAGCGCAAGATCGGAGTAATAACAGAACGATGGAATATCGAAACCTTTTTCGCGGCACACGTCGATCAGACGCGCGCCTTTCGCCACCTGAAAGTCCTTACCGTTAATCGTAACTTTGATAAGATCCGTGGACATCTTAATTAGATCCGTCTGATCCGTGGTTAACTAATCTCTTTTTGAAATCTTCCGGGAATCGCTTGATCGCTGACTGGATAGGCCACGCCGCCGCATCCCCCAATGGGCAAAACGATTTTCCTTCGATGTTGTCGCAGAGATCGAGCATCAGTTGCGCATCTTCCGGACGCCCGCCGCCGCTCTCGATGCGTTTGAAAACCTTCACCAGCCAATCAGTCCCTTCACGACACGGCGTACACCAGCCACATGATTCGTGCTTGTAAAACTCAGTCAAATTCTTTGTCGATTCAAACACATCCACCGTTTCGTCCATCACGATGAAACCACCCGACCCAACACTCGATCCCGCCGCCACGAGTCCCTCGTAATCCATGCGAACATCTTTTCCCATAATCTGATCGGCGCGCATGATGTAGACCGAGGAGCCACCCGGAATCACGGCCTTCATTTTCTTTCCGTCGAGGATCCCGCCGCAGTCTTCCATGATGAACTTCTCCATGTCGTCGTAGCCCATCGGCAGTTCGTAAACGCCGGGACTATTGATGTGACCGGAGACAGACCACACTTTCGTGCCGCCACTCTTCTCAGTTCCGAGTTTCTGATAAGCCTCACCGCCCATCTTGATGATGTCGGGCACAGCCGTGAGTGTCTCGACGTTGTTGACGACAGTCGGACACGCATAAAGGCCCGAGACAGCAGGGAAGGGAGGCTTCATGCGCGGATGACCACGCAAGCCTTCGAGCGAACTGAGCAGCGCCGTCTCTTCACCACAGATGTAAGCGCCCGCGCCCGTGTGTGTGTAGATCTCGCAGGAGAAATCGGTGCCGAGAATGTTCTTGCCGACGAGTCCCGCGGCACGCGCTTCCTCGATCGCAACGTCCATGATGTCGATCAAGTATTTGTACTCGCCGCGCGTGTAGATGTAACTGACTTTTGAAGTCAGCGCATAGGCAGCGATCAGGATGCCCTCGATGAGCATGTGCGGATCGCGCTCCATCAGGTAGCGATCTTTGAAGGTGCCCGGCTCGGATTCGTCGGCGTTGCAAACAACATATTTCGGCTTGGGAGAATCCTTCGGCACGAAGCTCCACTTCATACCCGTGGGAAACCCGGCGCCGCCGCGTCCACGCAGCGCTGACTTCTTCACTTCATTGATCACATCGTCAGGCGACATGCCGTCGAGGACTTTCTTAATCGCCTCGTAGCCGCCGTTACGACGATACACGTCGAGCGATCGCGAGTTTTCGAGATGAACTCGACGCAGTTGAAGTGGTTCACATCCAATGGCTTCGATACGCATGTGCTAAGGCAGCTTGTCTAATATCTGATCGATCTTTTCCGGCGTCAGGTTCTCGTGATAATCAAAGTTGATTTGAAGCATCGGCGCGGTGCCGCACGAGCCGAGACATTCGACTTCGGTCAAAGTAAACCGGCCATCAGCCGTTGTTTCGCCTACTTTGATTCCCAGCTTCTTCGAACAATATTCAGTGATTGCTCCCGCGCCCCTGATCTTGCACGACAACGTCCGGCAGATCTGTATGTTGTACTTGCCGATCGGCTCGATGTGGATCATCGAGTAGAACGTGGCGACTTCCCAGATGTCAGTCACACGCAGCTTCAGCCGATTCGCCAGGTAGAGCACGCCCGGAGGATCGAGATACCCGCGTTCACGCTGCACGATGAACATCAACGGCAGAATCGCAGAGCGAAGCACCGGATACTTCGCTATGTGCCTATCGATCTCAGCCTCCACCTCGGGCGAAAACACCGCCGGCCCAACACCTAAGTTAACCGGCTGCGACAGAGGCTGAATACTTACGATCTGAGTACTCATTTAAAAATCCGTTTTAAAATCCGTGTTTATCCGTGTTACCGATCGATCTCCCCTAACACGATATCTAATGACCCGATGATCGCCACGATATCGGCCACCATCTCCCCCTCCGCCATCACCGGTAAAACGGAGAGGTTCACAAAACTCGGCCCACGAAAGTGAACGCGACTCGGTTTCGATCCACCATCCGACTTCATGTAAACACCCAATTCACCCTTCGAAGCTTCGATCGGGAAATAAACTTCACCCGCCGGCACGTCGAACCCTTCGGCGACGATCAGGAAGTGATGAATCAAAGCGTCCATGTGACTCTTCATCGCTTCACGATCGGGCAGGACCACCTTCGGCGCGTCTGCTTTCACCGGACCCGGCTTGAGTCGCGAAAGCGCCTGCGCGGAGATCTTGTGCGACTCCTTCATCTCGCGCATGCGCACCATGTAACGTGCCCAGACGTCTCCATCGGGTTCAGTCGGAACTTCGAAATCGTACTGCTCATAACTGCTGTAGGGATTTGCGCGCCTGATGTCGAGGTTCACACCACTGCCGCGAAGACATGGCCCGGAGAGTCCCCAGTCAATCGCGTCTTCCGCGGAGATGCGCCCGATGCCCTGCGTGCGTCTTTGAAAGATCTTGTTGCCCGTGAGCAGCTTATGAAACTCCTCGACAGCCGGCGGGAAGTCGTTAAGAAACTGTTTGCAGCGATTCTCAAAGCCTGCCGGGAGATCCATCATCAACCCGCCGATGCGGAAGTAAGACGGCGTCAATCGCCCGCCGGACGCAGCCTCGATCAGATTGAGGATCTTCTCGCGCTCGCGGAAGCAATAAAAGAAGACGGTCATTGCTCCGATATCGAGTGCGTGAGTTCCGAGCCAGACAAGATGAGAAGCGATGCGCTGAAGCTCACACATGAGCACGCGAATCGTTTGGGCGCGTTCGGGAATCTCGAGGCCGAGCAGTTTCTCGGCAGCCATCACGTAAGCGAGATTGTTGCCGAGTGGATTCAGGTAATCCATGCGGTCGGTGATGACGATCCCCTGCTGGTACTTCTTGTACTCAAACAGCTTCTCCATCCCGGTATGGAGATAGCCAATGTCGGGCGTGGTCTTCACCACCATCTCGCCGTCCAACACCAACTCCAAACGCAGCACGCCGTGCGTCGAGGGGTGTTGCGGCCCCATAGAGATCGTCATCTGCGTATCGAGCGGCCGATCGACAATCTCAAACTGTGGTGGAATGGTCGCGGAACTCATAGTCTTTTAACCGCGGATGAACGCGGATGAAACGCGGATCATTATTTCAAGCTATAGGGTTCGTAGCCTCTTAATGGGAAATCTTTTCGCAATGCGTGGCCTTGCCAGTCGTCGGGCAGCAGAATGCGGCGCAGGTCCGGATGGCCGTCAAAGATCACGCCAAACATGTCGAACGTCTCGCGCTCATGCCAGTTTGCAGTGCGCCAGACTCCGGTCACGCTCGGTACGTGAACATCGTCCTCGTTCAGCAACACCTTCAGCCGGATGCGATGGTATTTAGTGGTTGAAAAAAGATGATAGTTGACTTCGAAGCGCGGCTCCTCTTCAGGTCCGCGATCCGCGCCACAAATATCAGCGAGAAAATCGAAGCGCGCGTCGGGCAACGTCTTGAAAAAAGAACAGACGTCAGCAATGTGCTCGCGCGGAACGACAATCGTCGTCTCTCCGAAAGCGTTGATGACGTCAGCCATCCATTCCGGATGCTCATGCTGTAACGCCGTCACTAACGGTGACGGCGTCGTGCTTTCCGAACTTGGGGTTGGTTCCGGCGACGGTGCGATATTTTCGGGGCCTGCTTGCATCCGCGATGTTGCTCGACTCTCTTAAGAAGAACGACGCCGTTCGTGTCTCGAAGCGATCGTATAAGGCCGGGACTCCGGCAGCGTGTTCTGCACGGCCGTTGATCCATCAGTGACCGGCAGGGTGCCCGGCACGACGGCTTCTCGTGCTTCTTCCTCGGGTACGTCTCTTCGATCGCGCACGCTCTCCTTCATCACTTTGTCCTGGAGCATCATCACGGCATGAATCAGCATTTCGGGCCGGGGCGGACAGCCAGGAATATAAACATCCACTGGAACAATCTTATCGACGCCTTGAACGATGGCGTAGTTGTCGAAAACGCCACCCGAAGTCGCGCAGGCGCCCATCGAAATCACCCACTTCGGCTCCGGCATTTGATCGTAAATCCGGCGCAGCACCGGCGCCATTTTGCGTGATACGCGTCCCGACACGATCATCACATCAGCCTGGCGCGGACTCGCGCGAAACACCTCCGAGCCAAACCGCGCGAGATCGTTGCGGGATGAAGTCGCGTTCATCATCTCGATCGCGCAACAGGCGAGGCCAAATGTCGCCGGCCACAGCGATGACTTCCTCGCCCAGTTAATGAGCGAGTCGAGCCGGGTGGTCAACACCTCTGGTAAAGCTTCGGCAATGATGTTTTCCAGACCCATAACGTCCTAAAACTTTCTGAACCACAAAGTCACTAAGACACAAAGTTTTTTGTGACTTCGTGTCTTTGTGGTTAAACCTATGCTGCGGGGCGCTTCTCCGCTAACCTTCTTGCTTCCAAATCAGCCAGCGCTCTTGCTTCCGCCTCTGCTTCGCGGCGCGCCCTGTCGCCCCAATCAAATGCGCCCTTCTTCACGATATAGATGTAACCCACAAACAGCAGGCCGACGAAGAGCATCATCTCGAGGTATGCAAAGCGGCGCATCGCGTCTCCCTGCGCAGCAAGGGTCTTGTACACCGCCGCCCAGGGCACCAGGAAAATCACCTCTATATCAAACAAGATGAAGATCATCGCGATGAGGTAAAACTTCACCGAGAAACGCTCTCGGGCCGATCCCACCGGGTCCTTACCGCATTCGTAAGGCATCAACTTCGTTCTTGTGCGCTTACGTTGTCCGACGAATTGGGAGAGGATGATGTTGCCCACCGCGAAGCCCGCGGCAACGATAAACATCAGCAGTATCGGCAAGTAATCGTAAAGACGAAACGGCATTCCAAACAGACCTTCACCGGCCGCAGACTAATTTGTACGCGGTCAGTACCACTCGATCCCGAGATTGAGAATCATTGTACAAGCTGATGCTAGTCGAAGTGATCAAGGGTGTCAAGCAAGCTTTCCCGCGCGGATCGCATAGGAAAAATGCTGATTGACCGTGAAAAAATGCTTGTGTTACCGTTCAGGAAAACCCGCCTTCGAGTGGGTTGAGCAGCCCCCCGATTTTCAACTTAGGACACCGAAGACCGTAAGTCCTCGAAACAGTGATTACCGGATTCAACACCGATATCGAACATGATGGGGTTGTTTATCATGTGCAGACCGAGGACAAGGGACTCGACTCACCCATCATCCTCTCACTCGTCTATGCGGGCGGTACGATTCTGGCGAGCAAGCGTTCGCCTTATGAAGACTTGATTGCATCGGGATTTAGCGATGAAGTGCTGGCGGAGCGGCTGAAGCGCCAGCACCGTCTGATCTGTGCGGCAATCCATTCGGGGCGAATAAATGATCTCCAACGAATGAGTGGTCGCAAGAAGGAGACGGCAGTTCAGGAGGAAGTCGTTGCTGAAGCGCCGGAGGAAGTTGAAGCGTCCGCGCCGGCAACTGTAGAGGAGCCTTTCGAGATCGAGCATTGGCCGATTACGCAGGAGTGGACGCCTCCACCTCCAGCGCCGCCGCCTGAGGAGGTTGCACCAGTCGAAGTAGCTGAACCTGAGCCGCAGTTTGAAATTGTTGAGGAGCCTGTGGCCGCCGCGGAAACGCAGGAAGCTCAACCCGAGACGTTGGCAAGTGATGTCGTCCCTGAAGATGGGTTAATGATAACTCTCCTCGATGACGACGAGTTTTATTCGGGAAAAGGCTATACACTGCGAATTCATATCAGTCATCGCACCGGGGGCGAGGAGAAACCGCTGGCGAATGCTGCGGTGTCAGTCAAGATCCTGGGCACCACGTTCAGGCCTTTGATCTACTCTTTGAAGACAGAGAGCGATGGCGTCGCAACTATCGCCACACAGATTCCACAGTTCACGTCAGGCCGCGCCGCCGTGCTGGTGCGGGCGGCGACGAAAGATCAGGCTGCCGAACTTCGACGCATCATTCATCCGGCGCAGTGAGAGGTTTAGACGTTTGCGGGTTTTCATAAACGGCGAAAGCAAAGAACTCTCCGGCACACCTTCCTTAGCAGAGTTAATCACCCAGCTTGAGCTTCCGGCCGCGCGCATCGCGATCGAACTCAATCGCGCGGTCGTGCGTCGCAGCGAATGGAGCGGTACTATTCTCCAGGACGACGATCGGATCGAGATTGTCCACTTTGTCGGCGGAGGGTAGAAGGCACAAATGAGTACAGCAACAGCACCAGCAACTCGTGAACAATTGAATATCGCTGGTCACGCTTTTTCTTCGCGGCTGATTATCGGCACAGGGAAGTATCGCAGCCATGCGGAGATGCGGAGCGCTCATGACGCGTCGGGAGCTGAGATGGTGACGGTGGCCGTGAGGCGGGTGCCGCTCGATCGCAGCAGCGAGTCTTTTCTCGATTATCTCAATCCTGCGCTACAGATTCTTCCCAACACCGCCGGTTGCTATTCAGCGGAAGATGCAGTTCGAACTGCACGCCTGGCGCGAGAGGCTTTGCAAACCGACCTCGTCAAGCTTGAAGTCATTGGCGATCAAACAACTCTGTTTCCAGACAACGAGCAGACGCTCGAAGCCGCGCGTATCCTCGTCAAGGAAGGATTCGTGGTGCTGCCCTATTTCAGCGACGATTTGATCATGGCGAAAAAACTGCTTGATGCCGGCTGCGCGGCAATCATGCCGCTGGCGGCGCCGATCGGATCGGGACTGGGTGTTCAGAACCCGGCGAACCTGCGAATCATGCGCGAGCAGTTGCCGGACGCGACGATCATCGTCGATGCCGGTGTGGGGACCGCCAGCGACGCGGCGATCGCGATGGAACTTGGCGCTGATGGCGTATTGATGAATACGGCGATCGCTGAGGCTAACGATCCAGCCAGGATGGCGACGGCGATGAAACTCGCGATTGAAGCAGGACGACTGGCTTATCTCGCCGGCCGGATGCCGAAGCGACTGTACGCGAGCGCATCGAGCCCGCTGCAAGGCGTTATTAAGTAGACAGGATTAACAGAATTTACAGGATTAAGTAGACAGGGTTAAGAGAATTTACAGGATTGAATCTTGTCAATTTTGTTAATCCTGTCCATTTAGCGCAAGCGTGATCTTCTCCTGCTCGCGCATAACGCGATCGCCAAGCTCTGTTGTCGAGATCGTCGGGTACGCGCCGCGGCTCACTTTCAAACAGCGAGCTGCGACGAGCGCGTCAATGTATGACTGGACCTCTTCCTGGCTCATCTCCTTAAGCAATCCGTAAGTCGATAACTCGTTGAGACGGGCAGTCAGTACTTGCTTCGCCGCGGATCCGCGTAAAGTAGAAATCAACATCGTCTTACCGAAACGGCCATTCATGCGCTTGGCGCAGGCGAGGATTTTTCGCACACGCAATAACTCATTGTCTGTAAGTGTGCGTGGAGATGAGTCAACGGGCCCAGACGGAATTGGCGCAGCGGCGGTTTGGGGCCGGCAGTTGCCGCAGGTTCCACACTGCCGCGCGTGATGACGATCGCCGAAGTAGTTGAGAATGTGTGCGCGGTAACAATAGTCCGTGTAACAGAAGTCAATCATCTCGCGCAGCTTCCGCCGTTCCAGGTCTCCACGGCGTGACACGTCTCGCGCGTCGATACGAAGCTGCGTCACCGGTGTGCTGTCGAGCATGATGATGCTGCGGCTCTGTCGTGATTTGCGATCTTCACGATTGACCGTGGGTGCGGTTCGTTGGATGTGACCGGCACGTTCGAGCACGTAGAGAGCCGACTGCACCGCCATCTCATTTCTTTCGCTAATCCGTGACGCGATTTCCGCCGTCGAGAATTCGATCCTCCTCAACTCGGTCGCGGCGAGGGTATCGTAGACTTCTTTGATTACCTTGAACTCAGGATACGAGCCTTCGATAAAGAAATCGTGAGTGTTCTTGTCGGCGTAATTGAAGAGCAACACGCAGGTTGACGGCAGCCCGTCGCGGCCGGCTCGTCCAATTTCCTGGTAGTAAGCTTCGATCGAGCCAGGCATTTGATAGTGGACTACAAAGCGAATGTCAGGCTTGTCGATGCCCATTCCAAACGCGTTGGTAGCGACAATCATCTGCGTGCGGCCGCTCATGAAGTTATCCTGTGCCTTTATGCGAACCGAATCAGGCATGCCCGCGTGATAAGTCGAGACGCTGAGGCCCGCGTTTTCCAGCTTCATTCCGACTTGTTCCACTGCCTTGCGCGTCGAGGTGTAGATGATTCCGGAGCCGGAATGCGACTTTGCCAGGCGCCGGATGTGCGCAATTTTCTCTTTTTCCTTTTCTGTATGAATCACCTCGATTGAGAGATTCGGACGATCGAAGCCGCTGACGAAGGTCTCAGGCTGGTTGAGGCCTAACTGCTGAATGATGTCGGAACGAACGTAAGGAGTGGCCGTCGCTGTCAGCGCGAGAGTTTGGACATTTCCTAAGGATCTGATGACACTTCTCAGGCGCAGGTAATCGGGACGGAAGTCGTGTCCCCAGGTGGAAATGCAGTGCGCTTCATCGACTGCAAAAAGCGAGATCGGAATCGATTGCAAAGCGGAGTTGAAGCGACTGCTACGGAAGCGTTCAGGTGCGACGTACACAAGCTTCTGCTCGCGACGCCGCAGCGACTCAATGCGTGCGCGTTGCTCCGACTCTGAAATGGAACTGTTGATGAAGGTAGCGGGTAGTCCACGAGCACGCAGCGCGTCTACCTGATCCTTCATCAGGGCAATCAAAGGAGACACGACGAGGGTGACTCCGTCGAGAATCATCGCGGGAAGTTGATAACAGAGAGACTTGCCGCTTCCGGTCGGCATGACGACGACCGCGTCTTTGCCTTCCAAAATTGATCCAACTACTTCGCGTTGGCCTTCCCGAAAGTCGTCAAAGCCGAAATGCTTTTGGAGCGAAGAGATTGCATCTGCGAGAGAGTGCATGCGCGAGTCTATACCACGGATTTCACTGATCTGTGCAGATCCGTGGTAAAAAATTTGTATTTCTCGGATTCGGCGGACCGAGGGCGAAGTCTGCGATGTTGTTGCGTGTATCAGTGCAGCCATTTCCCGCTCGTAATAAACCGTTGGTATTGCTCGCGAGAGGCGCAGGCGCCGAGCCTTTGAAGCAGTTAGCTGTGGTTCCGTAACCAACAAGATCCACGATGTTGGGATCGCTCGGACATGTTCCGCTGAGAGCAGTCGTGTTCTTAACGAGTGCTACCTTACCCGAAGCCGCCGCCATCGCAATCGCTCCGGTGGCGTCCGGAGCGGGAAGAGAAGCTCCATTGCTGCCGCCAGAGCTTTCCTGAATCAAGTAGTACTGGCCAGGTTGCAAGATTACTGATGTAAGCGGGGTCACGGACCAACTGGACGCTGTGGCGCTCGCATACTGCACAGACCATCCTGCGAGGTTAACCGCCGAACCTCCGGCATTGAAAATCTCTATGAAGTCATTTCGCAACGGCGCGCCCGAGTTTCCACCACCACCGAAGATCTGACTGATGACGATCTTTGGTGATGAATCGGGCGATGGACTCGGACTGGGCGAAGGATTGGGTGTAGGAGTCGGCGTCGCAGTAGGTGACGGAGTCGGAGACGGCGAGGGAGATGGCGTGGGAGTTGGTGTTGGTGTGGGTGTTGGCGCCGTCCCACTGATCACTACCGAGACCGGATTGCTCTGCACACCATCGCCAGTCACAACGAGTGTCGATCGGCCTGCGCCACTCAGTTCGCGAGGCACCAAAACATGGATCTCGTCGAGCCCGGCCAAGCCTGAAGCTGCGACCGTTTCAACCAATGTGGATCGTCCGCGAATCGTAACTGATACGCTCTTCGTCCCGGAGACGCCTGTTGCAAAGATCGACAGCCGGAGTTTTCCGTTCGAAGGATCGAAAGGCCCAGGCACGAGCGTATTCGAATCGAGAATGACTGGTTCGCCGCGGCCGTCGCCCGAAACTGTGAATACACCCGGCGCAGCCTGAGAAATACTTGCCTCAGCTTTGGACGAGAACCCGTCTGCGTTAGTCACAACAAACTGCGCCGGTCCGTTAGATAGCCCACCGGGCACCACGAAAACAACTTCATCCGCGGAGACATAAAAGATTCGCGCCGGTTGACCGTTTACTTTTACGGTAGTCCCCCCAACCATCACCGGTGGATCCGCACCTGCGAAGCTCGCCGCTTCGGTTCGGAAGGCAAGCGCGCTGCCTCGAATCGTAGCGATACTACCCGGTGCGATCTTTGTGCGTTCAGGCTCATGCCCCTCTGCCGCCGCGTTAAGAACTGTTGCCACGCCGAACTCAGGGCGAGGCGCAATCGACGCCAGATAAATCTCGCTGTTGTTGCGGAGGTCATCATCAATGACAGGCCCGGACAAGATCCGCGGAAAGTTGAACGCTGCAAGGGTGCCGTCGAAATTGAGCGAGGCGACGACTTCACCCGTCGCAGACGATGGCGCGTTCGTGATCTGTTGCACCTGGTTAGTCGGTAAATCGAGCAGATACAGTTCCACACCGCCATCGCTCGTATTGCTCACTCTGCGTCGTGTGGCGAACGCGACTCGCTTGCCATCGCCGCTGATCGTCGGCTGAAGCTTTACATCGGTCACTCTCGAACTTAACTGAGTAAGTTGCCGGATTGAATTCTCCCGATCTTCGAAAACAAAGACCTGGCTCTGGTTCGGTGCCGTCAGTGCCGAGTAGACCAGGCGCATTCCATCATTGCTGGCCGCACGGCCTTCCGTGAGTGACAGTCCTGCGACATCAGCAGCCAGCACTCGCGATGTTTTGGTTTGCGTTTCGATCAGGATGAGATCTCCCGTGTCTGCACCAGTCGTTCTTTTATAAAACACGCGCGAGCCGTCACCGCTGATCTTTGGACTAACGGCGGATTGCTCGTTCGTGCCATTCGTCAATTGGGTAAACGTCTGGTCCTTGTAAAGAAAGATCTCGAAGCTGCCATCCGCGTTCATTCCCGTGAAGTTGCGATTCGAGGAGAAGGCAATCGTACGACCGTCGGCAGTGACTGACGGCTGGACGTTGCCGTCGCTCAGCCGTGACTCAACCGACTCAGGCTCGGTTAGCGTCAATTGGCTTAGTTTTGAGCCGTCAAACAGATAGATCTCGGAATTTCGATCCTTGTTCTCTCCTACAAGATCTTCCGCAGAGGCGAAAACAATCATTTTCCCATCGCTGGACAAAGCAGGCGACACGGCGCGCGTGCTCGCAATCGACTTGAAAGCCGGCGCCGCGAGATCAGCGCGATACGTGTGAAATGAATTATCACCCGCGCCCGACAGATCCGCAGACGATTCGAAGACAACAACCCGGCCGTTATCGCTGAGCGTCGGGTTCAAGTTGACCGCGTGTTCAGGAGTATTTGTGAGCCGCGTTATATTCGAAGTTGACTGCGGAACCAGAACAAAACCGGCGGTGAAAAGAAGCGCGGTGATGAGGAAACATTCTGTGAGACGAAGCATAGTGAGGCTGCTCCTTGCTTAAAATTTAGCGCGCATTCTACACCTCGTTTGAAAAAATTCAAGAAGAATCTCGTGCTGGTGTTATTCTCAACGCATGAAGATCCTCATCAGTGGTTCGCATGGACTCGTCGGCAAAGCCCTGATCAAGTCACTGACGACCGACGGCCACGACATCGTGAGACTGGTGCGAGGCTCCCCCCGCGGTGCGGAAATCGAGTGGCATCCAAATCAGGATCGCATTGACGCCGCACAGCTCGAAGGATTCGACGTGGTGGTCCACCTGGCCGGCGAAAACATCGCCTCCGGCCGTTGGACTGGAGAGAAGAAGCGCGCCATCCGGGAAAGCCGCGTCAAAGGCACATCGCTGTTGAGTGAATCGCTCGCCCACCTATCACGCCCTCCTTCGCTGTTTCTAAGCGCGTCCGCAATCGGCTATTACGGCGATCGCGGCGATGAGTTGTTGACTGAAAAAAGCGCCCCGGGAGAAGGGTTCTTACCGAGCGTGTGTAGCGAGTGGGAGAACGCAACGAAGCCCGCGATTGAGAAGGGAATCAGGACTGTTCACACGCGCTTCGGAGTCATTCTTGACCGCGATGAAGGCGCGCTCGCGAAGATGCTGCCGCCCTTTAAGATGGGCATCGGCGGCAGGATTGGCGACGGAAAGCAGTGGATGAGTTGGATCGCGCTCGACGATGTTGTTAACGGTCTGAAATTTTTAATTGCGGACACGTCGATATCCGGGCCGGTGAATTTTGTGGCGCCAAACCCTGTGACGAATGCAGAATTCACGAAAGCGCTCGGGCGACTGCTGTCACGACCAACGCTCTTCCCGGTGCCCGCCTTCGGCGCTCGTCTGGCGTTTGGAGAAATGGCGGATGCGCTTTTGCTTTCGAGCCAGAAAGTAGAGCCGAGCGTCTTGCGGGACCGAGGCTTTCCGTTCACTTGGACCATCCTGGCGCCCGCTTTGAAACATTTATTAGCCACAGATGAACGCGGATGACACAGATTAGAACTAAATCCGTATTATCCGCGGCTAAATTCAGGCAGCGCCTGGAACACCTCGAGCGCGTATTTGACGTTCCCAAACGGCGCCGACACCTGCACACCCTGGATCTCGTCGCGCACTTCCAGCAGTGACTCCCGCGCGATCTTCAAACCTTCCTCGCGCCCAGCTTCTTTGCTTTTGTTTGAAGCTTCACGCATGCGGTCCATGATCGACGGCGTCACGCGCACGCCCGGAACTTCGTTGTGCAAAAACTCCGCGTTGCGATAAGACACGAGCGGCCAAATTCCCGCAATCACCGGAATGCGCACGTGCTCGATCCGTCTCAGAAAACCACGCAACTGCTCGGTATCAAACACCGGCTGCGTGATCGCGTACTGCGCACCTGCTTCAACTTTCCATTCGAACCGCTTGATCTCCTCGTCGAGATTGATCGCTCCGGGATTCACGCCGACTCCGATACAAAAAGCAGTGGGCTCGCCGATCGGATTGTTGCCCAGATCGAGACCGTGATTCAGCTTGTTGATCATGTTCGTCAAGCCAATCGAATCGATATCGAATACAGCGGTTGCATCCGGGTATGGTCCCATCTTCGGCGGATCACCCGTGATTACGAGTATGTTGCGCAGGCCGAGCGCGGCCGCGCCAAGCAGATCCGACATCATGCCGAGAAGGTTTCTGTCGCGACAGCAGTAGTGCAACACCGATTCGATACCGATCTGTTGTTCGACCAGCACCGCAGTTGCAAGCGCGCTCATGCGCGACTGCGCGCGCGCACCGTCCGGTATGTTCACGCCGTCAACACCAGCGTCTTTGAGCAGGCGAATCGAATCGAGCGTCTTCTTCGCGTCCACGCCTTTTGGTGGCAGGACCTCGACAGAAGTCACAAACTCACCGTGCACGATCTTTCGCCCCCAGGCGGAACGCTCTTCAGGCGGAACGACCTTAATGTCGGGCGGTGTGACATCCACCGTGACAGTAGCGCCCGAGCTGAAAGCGATGCGCTGTGCACGCGGTGATGCCGCGCGTACCGAATCGGAAATCAGCTTGATATGTGACGGTGTCGTGCCGCAGCAGCCGCCGATAAACTTCGCCCCCGATTGGATAAACCGCTTCGCAAACTTCGACATGTACTCCGGCGAGCACATGTAAAACTGTCGCCCTTGCACGTCGCGCGGGAGTCCGGCGTTTGGCTGGGCCGATAACTTTTTCTTAGTGACTTCGCGCATCCTCTCCAGCGCACTGAGAATGATCGCTGGTCCAACACCGCAGTTCAGCCCGATCACGTCTGCGCCCCATTTATCAAGGCGTTCAGTAAAGAGTTCCGGTGTTGTGCCGAACATCGTATTGCCGTCAGTCATGATGGTCATCTGCGCGATGATCGGAAGGTCGCAAAGTTCCCGGACAGCGGCTATTGCCTGGCGTATCTCGGAGACGTCCGAAAAAGTCTCGAGACAGAAAAGATCGACTCCGCCTTCCAGCAATGCTTCAGCCTGCGCTTTGAACATCTGGCGCGCTTCGTCAAACGAAGTTGGGCCATAAGGCTCGATGCGCAAGCCGAGTGGGCCAATAGCGCCGGCGACGTAAGCACGATCGCCGGCGGCTTCGCGGGCCACCTTGGCGGCCAGCGCGTTGATCTCGTGAAGATTGGCTTCGAGCCCGTATTGCTGAAGTTTGTGAGCGGTTGCGCCGAAGGTGTTGGTCTCGATGATGTCGGCGCCGGCGCGTATGTATTCGGTGTGAATCTCGCGCACCAGATCAGGATTACTGAGATTCAACTCGTCGTAGCAGCGGTTGATATAAACGCCTTTGGCGTAGAGCATCGTACCCATTGCGCCGTCAACGACGAGGATGCGATCACTGGAGAGAATTTCTTTGAATGGTTGCATGATGGATATTGCCGATTGCCAATTGCCGATTGCCAATTTGAAGATGGACGATTCACGCCAATTGGCAATTGGAAATCGGAAATTGGCAATGAAACGATTGGCAATGAAAAAGTCCCGCGCCAAACAACGCGGGACTTCAAATCGCGATTTGAAGTTTTCGGGTCTCGCTTTCAGGCTGCCCGAGCTGTTTAGCTGGTTATTTTACGTGGCCGCAAGTCGCCTTAACTCACCACGCTTTTCATCCGCGTTATACGCTTCGTAAGCTGCGCCTGTCAAGTTTCCAGTCAAGTTCTTGTAGTGTCTTACTTTGAGTTTTTCTCTGCGGTCCTCTGCGTATCTCCGCGGCCTCTGCGTTGAAATAGCCTTTAACGAGAGATCGCAAAGATACGCAGGGGACCGCAGAGAACACTCTTCAAATTAGGGCACCACGTCAAGTTCTTTGTACTTAGCACATGAGCGGAGTCACTTTAAGTCAAGACAATTGGGATTTCGTCCTGCTCAATCGAGCCCCTCTCAACGCAACAAAAGGCTCGAAGTTTCTCGCAGCCTTGTCTGTGCGTACTGAAGGCTACAATCAAGTGCGCACAGGACGACCAGCGTTTGGCATACTCTAAATCCTCCTCTGAGGGGTCAACACCGCCGTCCGGGTGGGAATGATAGATTGCAAGCAGTTGTAGACCTTCAGATTTTAGGCGGCGCAATGCGCTGAACTGTTCGAAGGGATCGGCGACGAACCTCTTATTTTCTACGGCAATATTAGTCAGGGGCAGTGCCAGCGTAACCTTCCCGTCAGAATTTCCGCCTAAGAGACCGACGGCCTCATTAGGTTGGGATTTTCTGGCGTGCGACAGAATCTGGTCCCGCAGGTGACCCGACAGTATTAAACGGCTTACGCCCATTTTACCTGGGAACAAATGCCATGTGTGCAGGCATGGGACGATAGTGAGAATCGCGGTAGGTCATCAACTCAGCAGCCACGGCGTATCCAACCATCGTGGTGAGATCATTGGCGTCATAAATGCGCAGACCGACGTCCGGGGCGAACGTACAGACGTAGTCGTTCCCGCTGTCTCCTACGAGCGCGAATGCGACCGGCTCGGCATAGCTCAAATGGCGGCGCTTCGGATCGGTATCCGGTTCCAGAGAGGTTGCGTTGAAGCGCATCAACAGTGGAGGAACGTAACGGATCTGGCTCACGTCAGCCACCAGGTCCTTGTAAGCCTCCGCGACATGTCTTGGTAGCAGCCGAGGGCGAAACCCGTTGAAGCTGCAGAACAACCGTTCCTTCGAGGAATCGAGCTGAACATTGATAGGCAGCCACGAGTGCCCCAGTGAAGTCTTGCCCGGCAAGTAAGGACGGCTAAAACTATCTATCGAGGTTTTTCCACCCTGGCGCGAATAGCGGATGACCTGTCCGAAGTTAAACGGCTCAATGTTCATACCGGAATAGTGCTCCGGAACTTCCTCAGGCGACTCACCATAAAGATTTTTGCCGTGCGTCTCTTCAGCGACATCAGCTTGCTTGCAGTTTGCGAACAGCACAAATCCGTCGCGGGATGAGGCGTCAACATCCAAATGGGACAGGGCGAAGCCTCCAAGCGCGCGAACTCCTGGCAGCAGAAAGGCATGAAGCGCGTCTTGATCCCTTTGAATCTCGATGATCCAGATCGTCGAGGGTTCCATAGGCGTGACGAGGTGTTCGGTAGGAACTTGATGCGGTGCAAGCGTTTCGAGCACGACGCCGGTTCGGAGCAAGCCCACGAATTGGCGGCCGCCTTCTTCGTAGTAAAACGCCGAATGGAAGTTAGCGCCCTCGGCGGAAGCATCGTCGGCAGGCGGTATTATTCTCCAAGTCCGTTCGCTTCCCGTAATAGTGTCGAGTTCAATGAGGGTGAGCGCTGCCGCCCGAACCTGTCGTCCTTCCGATTCGCGTTCAAGCAAAGATTGATGGAAATAGGTATAGCGACCATCGAGACTCCAGGCAAAGTGCGATGTTGACGTCACCTGCGGGCTATCACTTGTGGGTTCCAAGTATCTTAGTATGCGGCGCGGTCTCCAGGATGCAAGGTCAACCTCAAGGGGTGCGCCAAAGAGTAAGTTCGTCGCCCACACCGTGTCAGGCGAGCAATTGAGCCCATGATTCGGTTGTGTTGCGTAGAAGGGCGATGGTTCGTGCCCATTGGATGATGGCCAATTCTGATCAACAGCGAGAAAGGTCGCACTTACTCGTCCAGGCCGGCCCGGGAACAGGTCGAGTTTCAAAAGGTCGGCTTGTGAGTCATGCCAACGGGAGAATAAAGAACGATTCTTGTGCCGTCGGCTGGTGGCGACGATCAGGGAGCCTGCCAGAGAGGAAGGTATCTCACCCCGCACATAGAGATCGAACCGGGACGTCTCCACGGGAGTAGGCGGTGCGATTTCTGCCTCGAGCTCAAGCCAATCGTTCATCTTTTTTTCTTTGTCGGGGCCTCTTGTGAAACCCCTGGTCCACGTAATGCCTCTTTAGGTGAGAGCCCACTGTACGTGCGCAGGTAATAGTCATCCCCAACCAATCTCACCTTGCTTTCCAGCACCAACGGCAGGTAAGGATGCGAGATATTGGTAGGTTTGATCGTGAGAAGGTGCTCGACCTTAATGGTCGCATCCACCAGGCCACCGTATATCGGTTGTTCCATCCATTCGACCACCTTCGAGGGGAACTGAACGAGAAGGCCGGGGCTTCGCATAAGGGATGGCTTTTTTGGGTCTTTGGATGGATGCTTTGTGGAATACATGTTGTTCTGGACGACGTTACCCATAGCAAAACGTCGGACGATTGTCTCAAGTGTACTCGGGAAGCAACCAGCGTCGTGTATAAGAAGCCATTGGACCAGATCCTTCGCGCGGTAGAACAGCCCGTAGTTGCTGAATTCAACCTGCTCGGCCTGACCAAACTTCTTTTCAATCTGACGATATTCAGGCACATCGTAGAGGCCCTCGTGCCCAACTTGCTGGTTGATTTGCTTGAGGGCATGGTCGGTGTACTCGGTCGCCACCTTGAACGTGGCGTCCGAAGGAATGCTTCCCATGAGGTTGAAATGAGTCCCGACGCCACCTAGCACGAGCCGCCCTAGTCGCGTCATAGTCCGCCCATCGTGCAGGTGAATTGCTTCTTTGGCGAGGACATCCGCGTGCTGCTTCCGCGCAAAGATTTCCGGTACACTATCAAAATCCCAATTATTAGCTTCGAGTTTTTCGACTTTTGCGCTGGCGCTGGCGACGATTTTGGCGAACTCCGGCCCACTCACGGTAGGCCTGTTGAGAGCCATTCAGTATTGCCAACCGCCGGCAATAGGAACATATTCGGTGTCTAACCAGTGCGCGAAATCCGGATCGCGGCTCAGCCGATCCGCATTCGCCGTCTTATAAGCTGACAACCAATCACAATCGTTGTTCTTTAGTGTTTTGTGAGTCATCGATTACTTCCTCGTGCGCCGGATGCCAATGACCTAACTGATCATGAGCACAGCACGTTGAAAGAGCAGTTCCTGCGAGGGTTTTGAGTCGGACCTGTGGTCTAGCTGCGGCTTATATCTTGATTACGGCATTATGTCAATAGCGATGGGAGGCAGGTGCCGTTAACTAAAAAACCGGACATTTAAATTAATTTGCTAACAACAGTTCCGAAAGTGGGACACTCAACTTATCGAGTGTCTTATTTTGTCTGTCACGATGACGCTTCTTTCAAATCGACCGACCCTAGTGAAACGAACAAGTACAGCAAATACAACAATTTACAGCCATAAAATCTAAACAAAAAGGCAACTGGGCTCGTACTTTTTCCATCTGAGTCACGGTCCTTCGATATGAAGTCTTGACCGCTCGTTGGTGCAGTTCTCAATAAAGTCTGCGCATGTAAAAGACCTGGTGCCCGCATGGTCATCAACGTACCCATGGAGATCTTGTTGAATGAAGTTTCCCCGCAGGTTACCCCACTTCCGCTCGTTGAAGTTTGCACCCTTCGCATTCATCGCGTTCTTCCTTTTCAGTAATTTGACTGGTGTTCTATTTAGTCACGCGCTGGCGCCGACAGCGGCTGCCAAGGGACGAGCGATCCCCGCAGACATACCTACCTCTGGAAATGAAGAGTTGGACCGGATCATCTTCGAAGCTGGTGAGTGTCAAGGAGTAGACCCGCGGTTCATTCATGCCGTCATCTGGCAGGAATCAAAGTACGACACACATGCACGCTCGCACGCAGGCGCTCAGGGGTTGATGCAGTTGATGCCCGCGACTGCCAAACGCTTTGGCTGTGACGATCCAAACGATCCCGTTTCAAACATCAATGCAGGGACGAAGTATTTGAGCTGGCTGTTGAAGCGGTTTTCCGGCAACGTCGAACTCGCGCTCGCTGGTTACAACGCCGGTGAGGGTGCGGTGGATAAATACGACGGAATCCCTCCATTTAACGAAACGCAGAATTACGTAAAGATCATTTCGCAGCGTTACGGGAAAATCTACCATCCCGTGTTGCCCCCGGCAGAAGCCGCTCAGGTTTTCCAACTCCACGCCGACTAGAATACAGATAACGCGGATCTGTGAAATCCGATTTACACAGATCCGCGTCAGCCGCGTCTTGACACTTTCCCTCACATTTTGGCTGAATGCTCTCCATGAGCACATCGCAAGATCCGGCTACTTCCGTCCACAATCGTAGTTTTTTTGGACACCCGGGCGGCCTCTCGACACTCTTTTTCACAGAGATGTGGGAGCGCTTCTCTTATTACGGCATGCGAGCAATCCTGCTGCTCTACATGACCAAGACGTTTGCAGAAGGCGGGCTGGGCTTTGACGAGAAATACGCCGGCATTATCTACGCGACGTACGTTTCCTCTGTTTGGTATTTGCCGCTCATCGGTGGTTGGCTGGCTGATCGAATCTTCGGCGCACGGCGAGCGGTCCTGATAGGCGCCATCATAATCGCCTGCGGCCACTACTCAATGGCCATCAACGCGCACCTCACTTTCTATGCAGGTCTCATCCTGATTGCCTGTGGAACAGGACTGTTGAAGCCAAATATCAGTGCGATGGTGGGCCAGTTGTATTCCGAGGGTGACAAGCGCCGGGATGCAGGGTTTTCGATCTTTTACATGGGAATTAATCTCGGCGCGTTTCTATCACCGATCGTGGTTGGCTTTCTGGCCCAGGCAGAGTCGTCCAGAAATTTCATTGCCTCCCTTGGCTTGGATCCAAACTCAGCATGGCACTGGGGATTCGCTGCGGCGGGTGTGGGAATGACGCTCGGTATCGTTCAGTATCTACTTGGCCGAAGGAAGTTGGCAGACGTTGGAAACAAGCCCGATACAGCAAGACTGATGGAATCAGAGGCGACGACCAGTGGGGTCGATTATCTAACATTGGGTCTCGCGATAGTTGGCGGAGTTATTGGAGCCGGATCAGGACTTTACTTCGGCGAGGCCGGCGTTTTGTCAGCACTGTTTCCCGGCGTGGTCGGCTTTTTCGCTGGGTACCTGTCGGGGATCATTCGTCACCTGAATGGTGAAGAGCTCAAACGAGTGCTCGTGATCTTTATTCTGTTTCTTTTCTCGATACTGTTCTGGATGACTTACGAGCAGGCCGGCTCGAGTTTGACGCTCTTTGCAGATCGATTAACGCAAACCACGATTCTCGGATGGACGTACCCTTCGAGCTGGTTTCAATCTGTTCCTGCGATTTTCGTAATCATCTTCGCGCCCATAATCGGAGCAGTCTGGCAAAAACTAGGAGATCGCCAACCGTCCAGTCCGGGTAAATTTACGATCGGGCTTTTCTTTGCCGGCATTGCTTTCGTCGTCATCGCGTTTGCCGCTACTTTGGCCGCGAACGGACGTGTTAGTCCGATGTGGCTGGTGGTTGTCTATTTTCTGCAAACAATCGGTGAGCTTTGTTTGAGTCCGGTTGGCCTCAGTACCGTAACCAAACTGTCTCCGGCGAGAATGGTAGGACTGATGTTGGGAGTCTGGTTCCTTTCCATTTCCATTGGTAGTTTTATTGCCGGTCTGACCACGAGACTATTCGCGGGGAACGACACAGCCGTCTTAACGCGAGGCTTCGGAATCTTCGCGGGCGTTACCCTCGTCGCAGCCGTTATCCTGGCCGTCTTAACACCGCTGATTAAGAGAATGACCCCAAGAGCAGAATGATGAAGATGACTCGACGTAAAGCGCTATTGCTTGCAACCGTTTTCCTGACGCTAGTCACCCCATCCTTAAAGGCACAGAACAAACTACTCACGATCGACGACATCTTCGATCCAGTTAAGAAAGTCAACTTCAACGGTTCCACGCCGACAGTTCGCTGGCTCAAAGACGGCAATCACTATCTGATCACGAATGAGACTTCGCGGAGCGATGTGCCGCGATTGCAGAAAGTGGACGCGGCAACCGGTGAAGCTGTGGCGTTCTTCGATGCCGCAAAAATGGAGGCAGCGTTTGCCGCGTTGCCGGGTGTCAGCGCGCAGGATGCGCGACAACTCGCCAACCGGGACAACTACAATCTCAATCCCGCTGAAACTGCTGTCCTGATCAACTGGTCCAACGATCTCTTCTACTACGAGCTCGGCAGCGACCGTGCAATCCGGCTCACCAGCAACCCTGAAGAGGAAGTTAGTGAAGAGTTTAGTCCTGACGGGCGCATGATCAGCTTCGTGCGTGAGAACAACTTGTACGTTGAAGATCTCGGCATGCAGCGACACGAGCGCGCGTTGACTCGCGACGGCGGCGCCAAGATTATCAACGGCCGTTTGGATTGGGTTTACCAGGAAGAACTCTATGGGCGCGGCAACTTTGGCGCTTACTGGTGGAGTCCTGATTCAACGAGCATTGCCTTTCTTCGTTTTGACGAGACTCCTGTTCCGGAGTTCACCGTCGTCGATCATATTCCTTACGATCAGAACGTCGAGATCACACCGTATCCGAAGGCCGGCGATCCGAATCCGCTCGTCAAGTTAGGCGTGGTGAACGCCGCGGGCGGCGACATTCGCTGGATTGATACATATAAATATCAGCCTGCTGACCTGCTGATCTCGCGCGTTGCCTGGACGCCGGACAGCAAGAAGGTGGTCTATCAGGCGCAGAATCGCGAACAAACGTTTTTAGACGTAAACTTCGCCGCTGCGCGCGACGGGAAATCTGCCAACGTCATTCACGAGACGTCGAAAGCATGGGTCGGCATCAATGAGAACCCGATCTGGTTGAAAGACGGCTCGTTTCTATGGGCCAGCGAACGCAACGGCTGGGAACACCTGTATCACTATTCGGCGGACGGAAAGCTTTTGCGGCAGGTGACCGACGGTAAATGGGAGATAGCGTCAATACAAGATGCCGACGAGCAGAACGGTTTCATCTACTTCACCGCTACCGAGCACAGCCACATCGCGCCGCATGCTTATCGCGTCAAGCTCGATGGATCTGGTCTAACCAGACTGACGATGACTGAAGGCTCTCACCGCATCAGTCTCAGTCCTGCCAATAATTACTTTATCGACACTTGGAGCGATCTCAACACGCCGTCGCAAGTTCGTCTCTACGACGCGTCGGGCAAACTCGTGCGCGTGATCGCCGAAAACAAAGTGGACGCGCTGAAGCAGTACAAGCTCGGCACGGCGGAGTTGTTACAGGTCAAGACGCGCGACGGTTTCGTCATGGAAGCGATGATGATCAAGCCGCCTGACTTCGACGCGCGGAAGAAGTATCCGGTGATGAGTTTCACTTACAGTGGACCACACGCGCCCCAGGTGCGAAACAGTTGGGGCTCGACCACGTACATGTGGCATCAACTGTTGGCGCAGAAGGGCTACATCATCTGGGTTTGCGACAATCGCACCGCGAGTGGCAAAGGCCTCGAATCGACGTGGCCCGTGTACAAGAATTTCGGCGAACTGGAGCTACGCGATCTGGAGGATGGTCTAACATGGCTGAAGAGCCAGCCTTATGTAGATGGGTCGCGCATCGGTCTGTGGGGCTGGAGCTACGGCGGCTTTATGACAAGCTACGCGTTGACTCATAGCAAGTCGTTCAAGATCGGCATCGCGGGCGGCACTGTTTCTGACTGGCGTGACTACGACTCGATCTACACCGAGCGTTATATGCAGACGCCGCAGAACAATCCCGAAGGCTACAAGAAGAGCGCGCCGGCGAAGGCGGCAAAGGATCTGCACGGAAAGCTGTTATTGATCCACGGCGCGATCGATGACAACGTACACATGCAGAACACGATGCAGTTCGTCTATGAGTTGCAGAAGGCAGGGAAGCAGTTCGAATTGATGCTCTACCCAAAATCCCGCCACACCGTCTCCGACCCGCTGCTCGTAAAGCACATGCGGCAGATGATGACGGATTTCATTCTGGAGAACCTTTAGACAGGATTACAGGATTTACAAGATTAAACTGTCAATCATGTAAATCAAGTAAATCCTGTCTAAAGGTGGCACGGGCCTTGCCGTCCTTCCGCGAAGGAGGTCCCCCAATGGCCACGTCCCTCGCCTATGTTATTCAAGAATCCGAACCTCAATTACCTCTGCTGAGCGATGAAATTGAGGTCGATCCTCAGAGCCAGCTCCAACGAGAGGTCCAGGCAAACCTCCAACACGAAGTTAATTTAGTTACCAAAAAGATCACCGATCCTGAACTGCGGGAAATCTCACAAACTATCCTCGCCGAGATGCTTCGGTTCTTCGATTGGCTCGCCCGCATCGAGACTAACCTTCATAAACTCGATACTCTGCTCGAGAGTCTTTCACTCCTCGAAGTCCTCGAATTCGAGGCCCGTTCCCTGACCGACTTTATCGATACGAAAGCGATCAAGTTAGCCAGGGGAAACGAAAGATTGCACGAGGTGCTGGACGGCATTTCTTACGGAATTACGCACGATTTACGCAGGATCTTCGAACGTGAGCTGGTCCGAGGGGTGACTGAGCAGTCCATCCCGATCGTCTATGGAAAGATCAGGCACGCTCACGGTTTGTTGACCAATTGTTTCCAACAATCCACCATCACTCTCTTGCAAGTCTTCAACCCCAACCTCGATGCCTCGAAGCTTTTCAACGATGTGGAGTTACGACTCCAGCAGTCACTCATATTGTGCAGAGATCTCGCCTCGCTCATGCGTTTTGTTCGCCTGGCCCAGGCGAATTGCGACCCCGACGTGCTTCGGTCCGTAACGGGCAGAATCCTCGAATTCAGGGACGGCAGCATGCAGTACCTGATGTACAAGGACTGGCGCGGCTATGAGAGTCTCGCGCTCGAAGTAATCACGGCAATCGAGAACAATCTCGACGCGAAACCCTTATTGCACCGCTTTATTTGTTATCTGGAAGTGCTGTATGGCCACGTAAAGATGCGCGCCGTGCTGGCCGACGATTTCCCCTATTCGGGAGGAGTTGAGGAGAACTAAGGTGCCGCAAACTGTTAGGACGGGGTAACATAAATTGTTACTGAGCCTACTTTTTTTGACACTTTGGACAGTAGTAAGTCGATCTGCCGCCCTGGACCACGCGCTGGATCTTCGTCCCACATCTCACACACGGTTCACCTGCACGCTCGTAAACCCGCCAGAAGCGCTCAGTCGTGCCGAAATAACTTCCATTGCCGTCGGCGAGATCGATTCTTAGAGTCGAGCCGGCATCGATTGCCTCTTGCAGCACATCGCGAATCGACTGGTACAGCTTCCGCGCGCGTGACTTCGATAAACGATTCGATTCCTTCATCGGATGTACACCGGCGAGGAACAGTGCTTCAACGGCGTAGATATTTCCGAGACCGAGAACGCGAGTCTGGTCCAATAACAACTGTTTCAAATGACGCCGCGAACGCGAAAGCGTCTCGACGAAGTAATCTTCTGTAAATTGATCCGACAGAGGCTCGGGCGCGAGCGATGAAAGCTCCTTCGGCGGCTGGGTGAAGATACGCATGCGGCCAAACTGGCGCATATCGCAGAACACGAGTCTTCGTTCGTCGTCGAGATAAAAGATGACGTGAGCGTACGGCGGCAACGATTGATCTGTGGTAAGCGAAACAAACTTGCCGGTCATGCGCAAATGCGTCGCCAGCACATGTCCTGATTCGAGTTGGAAGAGAATGTACTTACCGCGTCGTCCGACAGCGGTGATGAGTGAATTGCGTAGTTGGCGATCGAAAGCGGGACGTGAGATGTGCGGTGCGATTCGTTTGAGATTTAGTTCGGCGGCAAGGATGCGCCGGCCCACGACAAGTGGGGACAAGGCGCGGACGACATGTTCTACTTCAGGCAGTTCCGGCATTGATGGAAAACCTTAGACAGGATTTCAGGATTTTCAGGATGAACAGGATTATCTTGTTAATCTTGCAAATCCTGAAATCATGTCTAACTATTTATTATCTTTTCGATCTCCTGACGAATTTGATCCACCAGTCCCGGTTTGCGGGCTTCGATATTCAGTCGCAGGAGCGGTTCGGTATTGGAAGCGCGGATGTTGAAGCGCCATTCGGGTGTCTCGAGTGAATAGCCGTCGGTAAAATCTTCCTGTCCTTGCGTGCGAAACTTTTCCTGAACCTCGCTGATCACTGACTTGATGTCTTTGACTCGGTAATTGATCTCGCCGGACATGTAGTGACCCGCCATGTACTGAGCCATGATTTCAGAAAAAGGTTTGCCCTTGTTGGAAAGATGTTCGAGCACTAAAAGGAAGGGAATAACGCCGTTGTCTGCGTAAAAATTTTCGCGAAAGTAATAATGCCCGCTCAACTCGCCGGCAAACAGAGCGTTCTCTCGTCGCATTCGGTCCTTGATGAACGCGTGGCCGCCCTTGTTAACAAGGGGCGTTCCTCCTTTTTCTTTTACGACCTTAATCGTGGGCCAGATCACCCTTGGATCGAAGATGATCTTGTTATTACTGCCATACTTCGTCAGCAGGATGTCTGCGAGCAGCGCCGTGATGTAGGCGCCTGAAATGAACTCCCCCTTCTCATCAACAAACATCGCCCGATCTGCGTCTGCGTCCCAGATCACTCCAAACGTCGCACCGCGTTCTTTAACCAGCGCTTCGGTTTCAGCCCGATTGCCAGGCAGCATCGGATCGGGTGGGCCTTTAGGAAATGAACCATCCGGCTCGAAGTTCAAAGTAATCAGGTTCAATCCCAAGTGTTCGGCTAACCGGGCGGCAGGCCGGCAGACAAAACCAAAGTTGGCATTTGCTACTAGGGTAAACTTCTTTATCGAGTTCGGATCGATGAACTTCAATACGTGACCAAGATAGTCGTTTAGGATGTCGCGCTCAGTGCACGTTCCTTTCTTCTCAGACGTCACTTCAGCATCTTTTCCAGCCTTCAGTGCATCGCGAATGTCGAACAACCCGGTGTCGGAAGAAATAGCCGCGGCTTTCTCCCTTATCATCTTCATGCCGTTATATTCTTTTGGATTGTGAGACGCAGAGACGACGACCCCGCCTGAGTAATCATCAGACGCGCCGACGGTGTAGTAAAGCATATCGGTAGTGATCTGACCGATGTCCACGACGTCCACACCGGCATCGAGGAAGCCTTTGATCAGACTCGCTTTCAACGGAGGCGAGGAGAGTCTGGCATCCATGCCAACAACCATCGTCTTTGGCTTGAACAGGTAGACGTAGCCTTTTGCGATTCTGTAGTACGCCTCTTCATCAATCTGGTCAGGATAGATGCCACGAATATCGTAAGCTCGAAAAACGTCCCAATTCACTGTGCGCCTCCATTACTGATGCAGTTCAGAGTTCAAGCTTTAGCTTGCCCGCCAAAGAGCAGCCTAAAGGCTGAACTCTGAACATCAAGTAAACGTGTAGTCTGTTAAAGAAGTCTTGTCACCCAGCACCGTTCCTGGACCAACTACTGCGGAGCGACCGATATGACAACCACGGCCGACGATCGCTCCGGTCAACTGCGCCGTCGTACCGACCCGCGTGTGCGGCCAGATGACTGAGTTCTCGACACGCGCACGCTCCTCGATAAAACATCCCTGGCCCAACACCGAGTTGATGATCTGCGCCCCGGGCTTTATCTGGCAATCGTCGCCAATCATTGAGAGCTCGTCGATCTCCGCAACTGTCGCCGCATCAAACTGCCCTCGTCGTTCCTTGATGTGAATGCGGTGCACGCGATTGGCGAGCAGATCTGCGTGAACCCGTAGATATCTCTCCGGCGTGCCGATATCGATCCAATAAGTGCGCGCGGGAATGTGCGCATAGAACGCCTCGCCGCGTTTTAGCAGGTCCGGAAAAAGACCGTACTCGAACGAGTAGTTCTCACCTGCAGGTAAAAAGTCGAGCACCTTCGGCTCCAGAACGTAAGTCCCCGCGTTGATGGTGTTGCACGTGATCTCATCCGCCTTTGGCTTTTCGAGAAAGCGGCGAATGCGTCCGTCTTTTTCAGTCTCGACCAGGCCGTAGCTTTGCGGATTCTCAACCGGCGCGAGCACGATCGTCGCAGTCGCTTTTCTTTCGTTGTGCTCGCGGATAACGGCTTTGAGATCGAGATCGGTAAGAATGTCGCCGTTGAAAACGACGGTCGGTTCTCGAATCAGATCTTCCGCGAACTTGTAGGCGCCCGCAGTTCCCATCGGCTGCGGCTCAACCGTATATTTCAGCTTCACACCGAAATCCGAGCCATCGCCGAGCAGGTGTTCGATCTTGTTAGGTTGATACGAGAGCGATAAGGTGATGTCTGTAATGCCGGCGCGACGGAGCGTGTCGATTTGATAAAGAAGGAACGGTCGATTACAAATCGGTACAATCGGTTTTGGAGTGTAAACTGTTAATGGCCGAAGGCGCGTGCCTTTGCCACCCGCGAGAATGAGTGCTTGCATGCTTTATGAATAGCGAAAGAAAGTCTAATATCGGGCCAAGTCTAACATAAGGGAGTTTGAAATGCCGGAATTGAACGAAGTAGTAATCATCAGTGCGGCGCGTACGCCGGTAGGAAAGTTCCTGGGCTCGCTGAAAGGTTTCTCAGCGACTGAACTCGGCGCGATCGTTGTGCGTGAGAGTGTGAAGCGAGCGGGTATCAAACCCGAGGATGTCGATGAAGTGATCATGGGATGCGTGATTCAGGCCGGCCTGGGCCAGAATCCCGCGCGCCAGGCAGCGTTGAATGGAGGCATTCCGCCGGCTGTTTCAGCAGTGACGATTAACAAGGTGTGCGGCTCGGGTTTGAAGGCGGTGATGTTAGCGGCGCAGGGTATTCAACTCGGCGACTCGGAGATGGTTGTTGCCGGGGGGATGGAGTCGATGAGCAACGCACCTTATCTGATACCCAAAGCGCGCGAAGGTTATCGACTCGGAAATGGCGAACTGGTCGATTCCATGATTAACGATGGCTTGTGGTGCGCGTTTGAGAATTACCACATGGGCTGCACCGGAGAAGTCGTGGCTGAAGAGTACTCGATCAGCAGGAGCGAACAGGACGAGTTTGCGATGAACTCGCATCGCAAGGCTGCTGCGGCGACAAAGGCCGGAAAGTTTAAAGACGAGATCGTTGCGGTTGAGATCCCGCAGAAAAAAGGACCGGCACTGGTCTTCGATACAGATGAGACGGTGCGCGAAGACACGACGGTCGAGGTGCTCGGAAAGCTTAAGCCGGCTTTCAAGACCGAAGGTACAGTTACGGCCGGGAACGCGCCGGGAGTTAATGATGGAGCATCGGCAGTGGTGGTGACGTCGCTTCAACGCGCGCGCGAGCTCGGTGTCGAGCCGATGGCGCGAATAGTTGCGCAGGCAGTAGCCGGCGTTGAGCCGAGACTGGTGATGATGGCGCCGGTCGAGGCAGTGCGGAAACTGTTCAAGAAGACAGGATGGTCGCCGAGCGAAGTTGATTTGATTGAGCTGAATGAAGCGTTTTCAGTGGCTGCGGTTGCGGTAACGCGGGAGCTTGGGCTCGATCCGGAGAAAGTGAACGTGAACGGCGGCGCGGTCGCGCTGGGACATGGGATTGGGCAGTCAGGGTCGCGGTTGTTGACGACGATTCTTTACGAACTGAAGCGAAGAGATGCGCGGCGTGGGATCGTGTCGCTGTGTCTTGGTGGTGGTAATGCGGTTGCGATGGCAATCGAACGGTAGACAGGATTACAGGATTTTCAGGATTGACGAAGATGACTTTTCTAATGGTGAACGCCCGACATGACTAAAGACAATCTTGAAAATTCTGTTAATCCTGTCAACTTAGTGATGGGAGTGGTGGGTGCGGGGACGATGGGTAATGGTATCGCCCAGGTCGCCGCGCGCGCTGGTTACAACGTGATCATGCACGACGTGCGCGAGGAGTTCCTTGAGCGCGGGCTCAATTCGATCGACAAGAGCCTGCAACGCGATGTCGATAAAGAACGCCTCACCGCTGAAAGCAAACAAACCATCAAGGGCCGGATTCGGACCACCACTGACTTCAACACGTTCCGCGAGGCGACGTTTGTCATAGAAGCGGTGGTAGAAAATCTGGAAGTAAAAACTGAAGTCTTTAAGTGGCTCGATCAGATCACGCCGCCACAGGCAATCCTTGCCTCAAACACTTCATCGATTTCAATCACCAAATTAGCTGCTGCGACAAGTCGCCCCGACAAAGTTATCGGAATGCATTTCATGAACCCGGTTCCGGTAATGAAGCTCGTCGAAGTCATTCGCGGCATGGCCACTTCTGACGAGACTTACGAACGGGTCAGGACCTTGTCCGAACAGTTGGACAAAATCGCGCTCGATTGTCAGGACTCGCCAGGGTTCGTTTCCAACCGTGTTTTGATGCCGATGATCAACGAGGCAGTGTTCACTCTTTACGAAGGTGTGGCGAGCCGCGAAAGCATCGACGGCATAATGAAGCTCGGCATGAATCACCCGATGGGCCCGCTCACGCTCGCCGATTTTATCGGTTTGGATGTATGCCTTGCCATCATGAATGTGTTATATGAGGGGCTCGGAGACCCCAAATACAGGCCGTGTCCCCTCCTGAAGCGTTATGTTGACGCCGGTTGGCTGGGTAGAAAGAGCGGCCGCGGGTTTTACGAATACTAAAATCTAACTGAAAGAAATGCGCCCCACCATCTCGCATTATTGTCAGAAGTGCCTGGCCGCGAATCCGCTGGGCCAGGAGTTCTGCAACCGCTGCGGCACGCGCTTGATGATTGTAGTCGAACCTACGTCCTCGCGTTTCGAAGTTGGACCAGCCACTCTTTCGACTGACGAGCATCTTCTCGAACGTATCTCCGCCGCTGAAAACAGAGTCGCGCGCTTAGCTGAACGTTTGGAACGCAGTCTCGATCTACTTTTGCGCTACGCCCAAAACGCTTATTTCGATCGGTCACTCATACGAGCGTTGGTTAGTCTGCTGACGGAAGATGGGATCGTCGAAACAGAGCGACTCGAACGCATGTGGAGCGAGCGCTGCCAGCAAGATACGGTCGAGCAGGAAGAGAACGTTCACCGCGACGAGTTGCGCTTGCGAATCCTTGCCGGTGCAAGGGTGACGGATAAACAGGCTTTCGAAGAACTCGTCAACGAAGGTTTTCTACTCATCGAAGACAAGCAGATTTCACAGGGCATCACGAAGCTTCAGCGCGCCGCTGAGATCGCGGAAGAAAACGCGCCGTTGAATCTCTACATCGGCGAGCACTTCTTCCGCAGAGGCAAGACCAAACAGGCGCGCGCATACCTCGCGAAGGCACACGCTGCTTCGCCCGCGGATCTCCGCATATCTTTGTTGTTGGGATTGACGTGCGCTGACGATGGCGAGGTTGAGCTCGCGAAGGATCTTTTGAGTAGTGCGACCGAGCGGGGCGGCTCCTCTTTCGCGGGGCACTACGGCCTGGGATGGTTGTTTGTCGCGGAAAAGAATTGGCGGCGCGCGCTGGGTGAATTTAAACGCGCCTTGACCGTGCGGCCCTCGCCCGAGGCACATTACGTTCTTGGGTGTCTTTACTATGAGCTCAATCGCGACGATCTCGCCGTGCGGCATCTGCGCAAAGCGACGAAAATGGACGCTGGTTACGCGGAGGCGTTTTACCTGCTCGGCCAGGCATATGAGCGCACGGGCCGAAAGGAACTGGCGCGGCAGGCTTTAGAGAAAGCAGATCGCAAAGGCATAAATCTTTTTCAACTGACAAAGGCAGGGACTCGCCGGCTGATGGCCGGGGTAGATAAGCGTCTGGCGGACGCCTTGCGCGAAGATGCTTTAGCCACGGATTTCACGGATGGACACTGAGAGTTCTGTCGCCTATAATGGCCGTTTTTTGTGGTCATGCGGATTGAGCTGGAGAACCTGGGTGGCGGTAAGAGTAGCTTCGCACACGTTTATCAGCCTGAAGATCTGAATCCACTTGACGAACGCATACGCTTGATCGCGCCCGTGACCGTAAAGGGCAACGTCAGACTTGCCGGAACCGAAGTTCACGTTAACGGCCACATCGATACCCGCGCGCAGGTCGAATGCGATCGTTGTTTGCAGCAGGTTGAGTTACCGGTCAGTGCCGATTTCGCGCTGGAGTACATTACGGGCTCGGCTTACGAATCCAGCGAAGCGGCGGAGCTGACAGAAGCCGAGATGGCGGTTTCGGTATTCGACGGCGAAGCAATTGATGTAGACGAGATCGTGAAAGAGCAGATTTTGCTTGCCGTGCCGGGTCATATGCTTTGCCGCGAGGATTGCAAGGGCATTTGTCCGGAATGCGGCATCGACAGGAATACGGGCCAATGCGCTTGCGTTACAAATGATATCGATCCGCGTTGGGCGGCCCTCAAAAATCTTATAACGGAGTAATTATGCCAAATCCTAAGCGACGACATTCAAAAGCTCGTCGAGACAAACGTCGCGCGCACGATGCTTTGCGAGTGCCGCAAACCACCTTGTGCCCAAATTGTCGTGAGCCCCGCATGCCCCACCGTGTTTGCCCCAAATGCGGCCATTACAAAGGTCGCGAAGTGGTGCAGGTCGAACAAAGCTAAACCAAGTCTGTGCGAAGTCAGTCGCAGCATCAGGCCCAGTTGACGGGCAAGGTCGTTCTCGACGCAATGGGGAGCGACCATGCGCCGCACGTTGAAATCGATGGCGCCCTCGCTGCGACGCGCGACTTCGGCGTGGGAGTTATTCTTGTGGGCCAGGCCCACAAGGTTGAACCGGAACTGCGAAGATGTGGCTGGCGTGGCGACGGCGATCGCGGCATTGATTTAGTAGACGCGGCTGAAGTGATCGCGATGGACGATCCCGTCGCGACTTCCGTGCGGCGCAAGAAGAAGAGCTCTTTGAGGATCGGTACGAAGCTGGTGATCGAAGGCCGTGGCGATGGTTTTGTGTCTGCTGGAAACACAGGCGCAGCGATGGCGACTGCAAAGATGGTTATCGGCACGCTTCCGGGTGTCGATAGGCCCGCCCTCGCGGCAATGATTCCGACCAAGGCTGCGAAGCCGACGCTGCTGTTGGATGTGGGCGCGAACTCGGAATGCAAACCGCATCACCTGGCCCAGTTTGCGATCATGGGCGATGCTTACTCGCGTTCGGTGCTGGGGACGATCAAGCCTTCGGTCGGTTTAATGAGCATCGGCGAGGAGGAGGCGAAGGGAAACGATCTCACGAAGGAAGCGTTTCCACTGTTGCGACAGTTGAGCAATATCAACTTCGTCGGCAACGTCGAAGGCCGCGACGTTTTCTCGGGAATGGTAGACGTGATCGTCACCGATGGCTTTACTGGAAACGTCATGTTGAAGCTGTCGGAGGGACTGACTGAAGCGATGCTGTCGATGCTGAAGCGTGAGTTGACTGCGACGGCGGTAACAAAAGCCGGCGCGGTCCTGGCAAAGCCGGCTTTTCGCAGTATCAAAAAGCGGCTCGACTACACGGAATACGGCGGGGCGCCGCTGTTAGGCATCAGCCGGATTGTGGTGATCGGACATGGCCGCTCGAACGCGCGCGCGATTCGTAATGCAATTAGGAGTGTCAAAGAGTTTTCCGAGCATCGCACGGCTGAGCGAATTTCAAACCATCCACAGATTACACAGATGTACACAGATGATAAGCTGCGTATGTCTGTGTAATCTGTGGATGATTGTAGTAATCTGAGGGCTTAATGGTGAATCAACGCGCTGGAGTTCTGGGTACGGGTCATTCTTACCCTGAAGGCATTCTGACGAATGCGGATCTCGCTCAGATGGTTGAGACTTCTGACGAGTGGATCACGACGCGAACCGGAATCAAACAACGTCGCAAGGCCGCGCCTAACGAGTACACGTCGCTCTTTGCTGTACGAGCTGCGCGCCAGGCGATCGAGCGCGCGCGTTTGGATCCCGCGGACATCGATCTCATTCTGTGTGCCACGGTCACGCCCGACCAGATACTTCCATCAACCGGCTGCATCATCCAGGCAGAACTCGGCGCGAACAATGCAGCAGCACTCGATATCGTCGCGGCTTGCTCCGGTTTTCTTTACGGAGTTTCAATGGCTGACTCGATGATTAAAACCGGGCAGGTGCGACACGCGGTGGTCGTCGGCGCAGAGATTCTGACGCAGTACGTTGATTACACGGATCGTCAAACATGTGTGTTGTTTGGCGACGGCGCAGGCGCAGCGGTCCTGGGACCAACCGACAACGCTCGCGGCATCCTCGCAAGCAAGATCAAATCAGACGGACGTTACGAAGAGCAGCTTTACTCGCCCGGCGGCGGCACACGCAAAAAACCGACAGCGGACACTCTTGCGGCGGGCGATCATTACTTCAAGATGAAAGGCAACGAGCTGTTCAAAGTCGCCGTTCGTTCGATGGCGGAGATCTCGCGTGAAGTTCTGGAACAGGCGAGTGTGAAGTCAGACGACATCGATCTGTTTATTCCGCACCAGGCGAACCAGCGGATCACGGAAGCAGTCGCGGACAGGCTGAACGTTGACATGTCGAAGGTGTATTCGAACATCGCGGTGCATGGGAATACGTCGTCAGCGTCGATACCGATCGCGCTCGATGAATGTGTCGAAGCGGGACGCGTCAAGCCAGGCGATTTGGTGTTGATGAGTTCATTTGGCGGCGGCGCAACGTGGGGCGCTGTGTTAATGCGATGGTGATCCACAGATTACACAGATTACACTGATGACGGAAAACAATCTGTGTAATCTGCGGATGGCTTTTGTCTTTCCCGGGCAGGGTTCGCAGAGCCCTGGGATGGGGAAGGAGTTGTTCGAAAACTTTCCGGTAGCGCGGCAGGTCTTTGAAGAAGCTGATGACGCGTTGGGCTTTTCGATCTCGCGGTTGTGCTTCGAAGGTCCGGCGGAAGATCTACAGTTAACCGAGAACACGCAGCCTGCGATTCTTACGGTTTCTGTAGCGGCCTTCCGCGCTCTCGCAGAAGCCGGAATCAGCGCGCCGGCATTTGTCGCCGGACACAGTTTGGGTGAATACTCGGCGCTCGTGGCCGCGGGTGCTTTGCGGTTGTCAGACGCTGTGCGAACCGTGCGCGCCAGAGGTCGCTACATGCAGGAGGCGGTGCCGGTTGGAACCGGTGCAATGGCTGCGGTCATCGGCGGTGAGCTGAATGAGATTCAGCGCGTTTGTGAAGAGGCGAGTGAAGATCAAATCTGTTCCGTGGCGAACGTAAACTCGCCAAATCAGATCGTGATCGCCGGAAACACTGAGGCTGTCGATCGCGCGATCGAGTTGTTGAAAGGTATTGCCAAGCGCGTGATCAAGTTGAACGTGAGCGCTCCTTTTCATTGCGCGCTCATGAAGCCGGCGCAGGACAGGCTGGCTCCGGATCTCGAGCAGCTTGTTTTTAACGAGCCTGCGATGCCGGTGATAACCAACGTCGATGCTCGCGCGACTACCGCGCCGGATCAGTTGCGCGACGCGCTTGTCAGACAGGTTTCAGCGCCGGTGCGCTGGGTGGAGTCGATGGAGTTGCTGGTGCAACAAGGCGTCCAGACGTTTGTTGAAGCCGGGCCGGGCAAGGTATTGTCAGGTCTGATGCGGCAGATCAATCGAGACGTTAAGATGCTGAACGTGGAAGATGCGGCAAGTTTGGAAGCAACGAAAGCGGCGCTTGCTGCCGGGAATTGATAGTCAAAAAATAAACTCACAGAGGAGCAAACACGATGCCCGATCAAGAGATCGAGAACAAAGTAAAACAGATTATTGTCGACGAGCTTGGCGTCGATGAAAACGAGGTCACGCCGAATGCACGGTTTATCGACGACCTCGGCGCCGACTCGCTGGACACGGTCGAACTCGTGATGCGTTTTGAAGAGGAGTTTGGCATTGAGATTCCCGACGAAGACGCTGAGAAGATTCAGAGTGTGCGGGACGCCTATAATTACATTGACCAGCACAAAAAATAGAAGAACTTTAGCCGCGGATGAACACGAATAAACGCAGATCTGCGTTAATCCGCGTTCATCCGCGGCTAAATAAATACCAAGGAGTTCTGATTTGACACGTCGTGTCGTGATTACAGGCCTCGGCCTCGTCACACCTGTTGGCAACACTGTCGAAGACACGTGGACTGCGCTGCTGAATGGCCGCAGTGGCGCCGACTACATCAAGAAGTTTGACGCCGAGCGGTTTTCAGTAAAGTTTGCCTGCGAAGTAAAGAACTTCGACCCGCTGGCATTCATTGCTAAGAAAGAGGCGCGCAAGATGGGCGCCTTTATTCATTATGCGGTGGTGGCGTCAATCGAAGCGATGGCCGACAGCGGCCTCAAATTAACTGAGGAAGGGAAGCTTCCCGCCGATATCGCGGAGAATGTCGGCACTTACATCAGCAGCGGTATCGGAGACTTTTGGGCCATCGAGCGAGAGCATTCGAAGTTGCTCGACGATGGACCGGATCGCGTCTCGCCTTTCTTCATCGTGTCCGCAATCGTGAATCTGGCCGCCGGCCAGGTCTCGATTCGTTTTGGCGCAAAGGGACCAAACTCGGCCACAGCCACTGCCTGCGCCGCCGGCGCGCACGCGATTGGCGACAGCTACCGGATCATTCAGCGCGGCGATGCAGACATCATGATCTGCGGCGGAGCGGAGTCGGCAATCACGCCGATGAGCATCGCCGGATTCGCTTCGATGCGCGCGCTATCGACGAACAATGACGATCCAGTGCACGCCTCGCGCCCGTTCGAGAGAGATCGAGATGGTTTTGTCATCGGCGAAGGCGCAGGGATCATGATTCTCGAGGAGCTGGAGTTGGCGAAGCGAAGAGGCGCGAAGATCTATGCGGAGGTTGTTGGCTACGGCGCAGCCGCCGACGCCTTCCATCTCACGATGCCGGATGAAACCGGATCGGGCGCACGGCGCGTGATGCAGAAAACGCTGAAGGATGCAGGCGTCAATCCGGAACAGGTCGGCTACATCAACGCTCACGGAACATCGACGCCATACAACGACAAGTTCGAAACGCTGGCGATCAAAGACACGTTTGGCGCGCATGCTTACAAGCTTGCAGTCAGCTCGACCAAGTCGATGACGGGTCACTTGTTGGGCGCAGCAGGCGGGATTGAAGGCGTGTTTTGCGCATTAGCACTGCATCGCAATATCCTGCCGCCCACGATCAATTACGTGAACCCCGATCCCGAGTGTGACCTCGACTACATCCCCAACGAAGCGCGCGAAGCAAGAGTCGAGTACGTGCTTTCAAACAGCTTCGGATTCGGCGGCACGAACGCGGCGTTGTTGTTCAAGAGGTATGAGGGTTAATGAAAATCGTCGTCATGATGAAGCAGGTCGCGAATAAGGATGCGATCCTGCGTATTAACAAAGACGCTACCTGGATTGAAGAGGGCGATCTCTCGTTTGAAGTGAGTGAGTCAGACGGTTACGCGCTGGAAGAAGCTTTGCGTGTGCGCGAGAAACTTGGCGGGGAAGTGGTGGTTTGCTCGATGGGCCCACAGCGCGTGAAGAGCGTGATCAAAGACGCGCTTGCGCGAGGCGCAGACCGTGCGATTCACGTAATTGGCGACAACCTCACGCATCTCACGCCGTACGCTGCGGCGACTATACTTGCCGATGCTATTCGCGACGAAAAACCGGATTTAGTCATGACTGGACTCCAGTCAGACGATCACGGCTATGGACAAACCGGCGTGATCATGGCAGAGCTTCTCGGCTTGCCGCACGCAACGATTGTGATCGAGTTGGACGCTTCAGCCGACAAGCTGCGCGTCAAGAGAGAGCTCGAGAGTGGTTGGTATCAATGGTACGAGATGCCGCTGCCTGCTCTGCTTACGATCCAATCAGGCATTAGCCAGATTCGCTACGCGACGTTGAAGGGCATCATGGCCGCGAAGAAGAAGGAGATAAAAGAAGTGACGCCGGCGGCGGAGCTGGTTGGGAGGCCGTCGCATCAGCGTGTCGAGAAGATCTATTTGCCGCAGAAAATGAAGCAGACGCAGATGCTTGGGAATGGTGATGCGAAGGCTGGCGCGGCGGAGTTGGCCCAGAAGCTTCATGTTGAGGCGAGAGCGTTTTAACCACGGATTACACGGATGAGTAACGGATTATTAGTTTTCATTGAGCATAAGGGTGGGACGGCGAACCGCAGCTCGATTGAGGCGATTGCGGCGGCCCAGTCGTTGGGATCGCAGTTGCAGCAGAAGGTAACGGCGGTGGTGCTGGGCGCGGATGTCGCGGCGCTCGCGCAGGAGATTGCGGGTTACGAGGTCGAGAAGGTTATCTGCGCGACGAACCCGAAGCTTGCGGAGTACACGCCGGATGCTTACGCGGACGGCATGGAGCAGGTAGTCAAACAAGTCGATCCAAACTTTGTTTTTCTGACGCACACGTACCAGGTGCGTGACTTCGCTCCGAAGCTCGCGGCGCGTTTTGGGAAGTCGCTGATCAGCGACTGCATCCGTGCAAGAGCAGATGGCGGGAAGATCGGGTTCACGAGAAGAATCTTTCTCGGGAAGCTCGATGCTGACGTTATATCGGATGGAGAGCCACCGGTGTTTGCGACTTTTCAGACTGGAGCTTACCGGCCTGACCAGGCGGCAAAGGGCGGTGGCGCACCGGTTGAGAATGTCGCGGTAGATATCGGCGACGTGCGCATGGTTCCCGAGCCTCCGTTTCAGGAAGCGAAGCAGGCTGTGGATCTCACGAAGGCTGAGGTGATTGTTGCTGTCGGGCGTGGCATCAAGAGCAAAGACAATCTCGTGCTGGCGGAGAAGTTGGCAGAGGTTCTCGGCGGAGATCTAGCCGCATCGCGGCCAATCTGCGACGCAGAGTGGTTGCCCATTGATCGCCAGATTGGATCTTCGGGACAGACAGTTGCGCCCAAGCTCTACGTTGCCCTTGGCATCTCCGGCGCGATCCAGCACCTTGTGGGGATGAAGAACTCAGGCACGATCGTGGCGATCAACAAAGATCCCGAGGCGCCCATTTTCGATATTGCGGATTACGGGATTGTTGGAGATCTATTTGAGGCGGTGCCCGTACTCACCGAAGAGATCAAGAAAATAAAGGGAAGTTAAGCCGCGGATGAACGCGGATAAACGCTGATCCGCGTTTATC
>Ga0065714_10064450_pt1 | contig 77548 bp, 58 predicted proteins | sample MisRhiReplicate2_FD_59101 | JGI IMG/M metagenome (GOLD analysis project Ga0065714, IMG submission 59101) | Miscanthus rhizosphere microbial communities from Kellogg Biological Station, MSU, sample Rhizosphere Soil Replicate 2: eDNA_1 v2... | ecosystem: Host-associated > Plants > Roots >...
CCTCTGCGCCTCTGCGGTGAATTTATTCGTCAAGTGCGATTCACCGCAGAGACGCAGAGGACCGCAGAGATTCGCAGAGGTGAAACCAGGGCACCACCAATAGCCTCACCTAATGAGCCGATTGACTGACGCGACCGAGTGTAATAAGCTCCGCCATCATCTAAACCGGATCCGGAATTCACCGGAGGATCCGCCACAAAGAAGCACAAAGGCACAACGAAATCCTTTTCTGCTTGTCGTGCATTTTTGCGGCTGAACATTTTTTGGCCACGACCACTCACGATCAAAAGGAGCCACCTATGAGCGTACTCTCGTTTCCCCGCATTTATTTCAAAGGATTCATTGAATGGGATCCGTGTACTTTCAACAACAACGACTGGCAGGAGTTCCCTACTTATGACGCCGCCAATGCGGCCCTCAACTGGTCGTTTTTGGCTAAACAGGGGACGCGGGTCCCGCCGGGTATTACACCGGACAACTTCACCACCACGTTTCGCCCGTGGGCCATCGCCTTACAGCCGGACGCGGTTGACAGCCCATCGGGCGCGCGCGTTCCTGCCGAGTGGAACATGTTCGGCGGACACGGCGTCTCCTTTGTGGACTACAACGATTTCACTACAACAATCACCGGCGGCGACCTTGCGTATGGCAAACCGGCCACGAGCGATCCACTCATCGGCGGTTTGGTAAGACTTAACGGCGATAACGGCGGCGGCCCGGGACGACTGGTTGATACAAACCCAGCCTCGTTCTGGTCCAGCCAAATCTATTTCGATCAACTTGCTTTCGGCAGCGGCAATTGCATCATCAGAGGCACGCCCAGCGTCCGTATGCACTCTCGCTGGCTGAACCTCGCTCGCATCTACAGCCAGGACCAGTCATTGACTCAGCCGGCGGCGAGCGTCGCTTGCTGCTTCCAGGCCGGTCTGCCGTATGCCCAGATCTCGTGGCCGGCGTCGAGCGCCAATTCAGATCTCGCCCAGAAGCTGCAGCAGGCAGCGTCGCAATCACCCGCGCAGGGAATCATGGTGCGCTTCACCGCTTACGTGAATCTCTATTTTAAGAACGGCGTCTTCAATAACATCTATGCGCAGCCGAGCACTTACGAACAGCTTGCGGATTTACTGGCTGAGGCGTGGGCAAGCTGGAACAACGGCGGCGACACCTCCAAATTCTTCTCGCAGCCGTGCTACAGCCATATCGTGGGCGTTGTCGGCGTTTGGAACGAGGGCGAGCTCGCGACGGTTCCGGGAGGACGCTACCTCGCCGCGGCGAACGCGGTCTCGCCGTCGGGCTTGACTGCCGCGCAATCTCCGGTGAGTTCGCAACCGCATAGTCCCACTCACCAGGTCATGCTGGCAAAGACCAGCAGCACCGCAGCTCCTTCGACAATGTTGGGACCAGCCGTCATCAACGTGGACTACAATGCACAGTTGATCTCACTCGACCTCAATAGCACCATGCCGGAAAACGGCACGCCAGGTGAATGGCCGTCTGATCTAACGAAGACTGACTTTGGTCCACTCAGCTTCGGCGTCCTGAACAACGCCGGCGACTTCACTCAAGTTGTGGAAATCGATTATTCACAATATGCGCAAACTGCGTACGAGGCGCGCGCCGGCATCATCGACATCCTCTTCCCCGATTCCGGTACGGAGAAACTTTTGCAAAGCGGGAGTCTTGCGATCCAGGTGCATGGCCAGACCGCACTCGCGGAACAGACGTACACCGCGCAAACAGATAGTCGTGGCATTTACGTTGACCAAAACGGGCAGGCTGAATTCGATATCACGGTCAACTGGATGGGCGCGGCGAGTCCCAATACCAATGTCCTCATCGCGAAATACAACGTCGATTCACAAGGCAATCTCTCCCTCATTCCGACTGATCTGCCGCAGCTTGTGAATTTTACGAACGGTAACCAAACGACTATCACCGTCGGCAATGTGACTACTGCCGTCACGAGCGTCACTGCTGACCAAAACGGCATCGCTTCCGTTGGCATTGCAGCGTCTGATCCAGGCTTCCCAGTGCTGGCTTTCTTTCCATATACCGGCGAAACGTTGCCGCAACCGCCCGCGGCGCTACTGGGACCGGCTGGACCAATCATCACCTACGCGTTTTATATGACGGTTCGGGTTCTGCCATTTGACGACGCAGTGCCAGGCAACTTCGTTAACCTTTGGAACACCACCGGCGATCCGGAGCAGGCGTGGCAGTTCATCTACAACGAGATTCTCTATCTTTACGACATGTTGTTCAGTGTGATGCTGGAGTATGTCGATCTCGGCAGCCAGAGCGCCGTCGTGGCGAACCTCAGCAGCATCTGGAAGGCAATCTCGGAGGAGTTGGCCCAGGAAAGCACCTACGCGATGCCGATCACGCGCGATCTGTCGGCGGGTAAGCGCCTCGCGCTGCAACTCTGGATTTACCTCGTTGCCAATAACTACAACGTGCAGAACTTTAACGTCAATTCAATCCCGGCTGGGTGGTCTCCTTCCAGTTAGGAGTGGTTTGAAGAGTAGAGCTTTGCGAGAAGAATTCTCGCGCACGCCCCATAGATAGAAGGCTTTGCCTTAAAGTCGGAAATCATTTTTGGATCGGGTCAGTACAGAGAGCGGTAGCGACCTGGTCAACCATGGAACTCAAGAATCGTTAGGATCACTGACCAGGTCGCTACCGCTCTCTGTACTGACCCGATCCAAGTGCGAGTCCTACTTTTGAGGCAAAGCTAGATGAGGAACGGAAAGGTGGACCATGAGCATATTTGATTACCCGCGAATTAATTTTAAGGGAACCATTCAACTGGATCCGGGAACTGCGAATAACGACGACTATGCGGGCGCGTACGTGCTGCCGGATTCCTGGGGACCGTTCGCGGGCGAGACCCTGGCGTTAATTGATTCGAAGACCGTTCGGCCAAGAACTTATGGAATGTCCGACGAGGTCTTTCGGCAGTGGGTGCAGAAGGCACAAACATTCAACCAGTCGGGCACGCCCGGCCAAACACGGCAGATCATTCCCGCTGAATGGAATTACTATGGCGGGATGGGAATGAGCATCGTCGAAGCGAAGGTGATCGGCGTTACGACATCGCCCGCCGGCAGCGAGTTACAATCGACTCTACTCGGCGCTGACCTCACCTTTTCAGACGGACACATCACGGACGTCAATTCAGAAGGCTCGCCACCGGCAACTCAGTTCTTTATCGACAAGCTCACGTTGTCCAAAAGCGGCGTGACGTTCATCTCGGGCCGCGCCAGCAAGGGCGCCTGCCAGTGGTTGAACTTTTACAGAAACGTGAACCTGGTGGCTGACGCGGGCGCCGGCGGTTACGTCTATCACGTCATCCGCAAGAATGATCCGGAAACCTACCTTAACATTCCGGGATTCGACAATCCGAAGGTGGCGGGCGTGATTCTCCGCTACTATCTCTATCGCCCGCTCCCGAAGGTCAATGGAAACGCAGCTATCGAAGCTCTTTATCAGCAGCAGCTAACCAACCCGGTCACTCTGGAATTCGCCGGAACGTTTGCGCCGTTGTATGAGGAAGAACGCATTTGGACCACACCCACCGGGCGGCTGATGGTTTGCAATCAAACGCAGATTCCGACGCCTCCCGGCTCACGGAACAATGGTAACAATGGCTTGATTGCGTTAGCGCCGGCGGTCTTGCAGCAGAAGGACAACCTTATTTCAGTCGATTTCGCCGGCACCTTCCCGGATAACTATCAGGCAGGCCCGCCACCGACGAACGCCAAATACGATTTTGGCGAAGTGTCGCTCGTCGTCTCTGTGGGGGCCAACCGCGCGATCATTGGCCCAGTCAAATACGCGGATACGTCCAAAGGTGACGAGGCGGGCTGGATCTTTGATTTTGACATCGCCTCGAACCAGGAAGCGCAGCAATTATTGACGCAACCGGATGCTAAATTCACCCTCGTCCATTCCACTATCGGCGTTGTCCTGGAGGAGACTGACTACTACTTCGTCTCTAACCAGCAGGCCATCTACGCGGAACAATTTGGGACTGGTTCGCAGTTCCTGAACCAGGGAACTCCTGAACCGGCTTCAGTCTCGGTCTTCCATCGCGGACAGGAGCTTTCCGCGGACAAGTGCCCGCCCATAACGGTCTGGCAGTATCGCTCGATTCCGCTGCAAGACCCCGGCAATGCGGTGCCGATCTCGACAAATCACAAACCCGGCCAGCCGATCATCGTCGATACCAGCCAACCGGGAAACTACCTGTTCACCTTCTCGGTCAACGACGAGGCGAACCCGGCCCCGGCGAACTACCCGCCGAAGAGTTACGCTGCATTCATGAATCCACCGTTCATCACGAACGCACCGTCGATCAGTCTCCGCATCCTGCCGAACGACGAAGACTTCAGCAAGTATTACAAAGACCCAACGGCCGAAGATCCGATCGCCAACGATCTGTTGACCTTCGAAGTGGTTTACGAAAAGGTACTACGAACGTACTACTTGCTCTACCCGGTAATGATCCCGATTGTGAAGCTCAACTCCGAAGAGGACGTGGCTAAGAACGCGCAGGGCATCCTCGCAACAACGGAGCCGGCCATATGGATGTCAGCGCACTACATGCCGCGCACTCGTGATATGTCTGCCAGTCGCGCCAGACTCCTGCGAGCCTGGTGCCGAAAGGTGCTCTGACAATCAGCATTGAAAGGACAGGCTTATGACTTCAACTTATAAACTCGCAATAGGTTTAGGCGTGATGATTTCGTTTGTCAGCGTCAGCATTCATGCGCAATCCTCAGGCCCAGAGTTGAATCATTTCGCTGCAAATGAGATTTTTTTTGACTATCCTGCCGGATACTCCGTTACGGACGAAAGCACACCTGAAGCGCAACAGTTGACCCTCACTCGTCGCGGAAGTTCGGTTCAGCTTACGATCGTTGTGCTGCGGCGTTTTATTCTTCGCAGTGAATTGCCGGCAGTGCTCGAAAGCTTTACAGAACCATTAGTGAAGAAGACGGCGATAAAACTCGGAGCAGGTAAGAACTCTCCGGAACGCACATCTATCAAAACCGAGGTTGGACGAAAGGAAGCCGAAGGGGTTCGACTACGAATCTCACGTGATGGTACGAGAACCGGTGAAGTGATCTGGTTGAGATTGAATTTTCGGCTCGTAGGTCTGGCTCTTATAAGATCAGATGCAGACGAGTCAACCGGGTCTCAACTTTGGCAGATCATTCGGTCTAGTCTACGAGTTGAAGCGCCGGTTGTAGGAGCCACAACAACTGGAGTGGAACCAACTGGAAACCCGAAAGTTGCCGGTGGCGTGCTCAACGGAAAGGCTTTGGCATTACCGCAACCAGCGTACCCTCCTATTGCGCGAGCGGCACATGTTTCGGGCACGGTTACAGTTCAGGTCCTCATCGACGAAGAAGGTAACGTCAAAGCAGCACACGCTGTGGATGGCCATCCTTTATTGCAGGCTGCGTGTGTTGCTGCCGCGCAACAGGCCAAGTTCTCGCCCACATTGTTAGAAGGCGAACCCGTCAAAGTCACAGGTGTGATTAAGTATAATTTCATACCTCGCTAATGGCCTCTTGAACTCTCGGCCGATTCGTCACGCTCGAGTGGCCCGATACGCCAAATCGGCATCACGCTTGCTTCAATTGGAGAGCTATATCGGAAGACTCGTGAGTGCGTATGTAATCGACAAGTGTTTCAGGTCTAAGTTGCATGAAAATAGAACATCATCAAGCGATGAACTCGTGTTGAGCGCGAACGGAGGTGAAATCTCATGGGATTAATCCTGATAATAGTTTTGATTCTGCTTTTGATTGGCGCAGTTCCGAGCTGGCCTTATAGCAGAGGTTGGGGATATTGGCCCAGCGGCGGTATCGGGCTCATCCTTGTGATCGTACTGATACTTCTGCTTCTTGGGCGCATCTAGCCGCGACTGTCGGCTAATCGATCTTCGCGTATTGTTTCGCGCGAGGGAATTTGAAGTTTTTGGCTATCGCTAAGCTTGGTGGCCAGGGACAGAATCGAATTGCCGACGCCGGCTTTGCCTCAAGGGTCCGATTCGTTGCAAAGATCCGCGACAAAGAAGCACAAAATCAGCGGAAATGCTTTTGTGCCTTTTGTGCTTTTTGTGGCTGGAAGACTTTTGAGGGCTAACGGCGAATCGAATAACCAACATAGATCAATTGGACATCGACACCGGGATTAATAGGTGAGCGATCTCCATTGGAGATGTGTTGGTACTTGTAGCCGACAGTAATTGCACGTCGCGAGTCTTTAACAATATCGATCCCGCCTCCAAAATCGAAAGTAAAGTTGAATCGTTTGGCACCCGGTACTGGCACATCCTTGCTGAAATAGAGAAATCCAGCCGTACCGCTCGCGAACGGTTGCAGTGTTTGCCGCCGTCTAAAGTTCAATTTCAATCCTATCGGTGACAGACCCGCGCCATACGTGTGCTCTCGCCTCCGTTGAACCGTGAACGAGCCCGAGCCTGTCGGTACGATTGTGAAGCGGTTGACTGAAAGAACTGCGACGGGAACGGCGTCGATGGTCCATGAAAAGGCAAGACTATCATTTGCTGCCAACACGCGACCGTACCTTAACCCGATGTTCCCGAATCTCGCGTCCGGTGTTTTTCCGATCCAAGTGGGCGCATCGAATGAGATCCCGCCCCATACACCAAACTCGTTTCGCCTGTTCTCAGCGGCGCCAGGTGATTGCTGTGTTGCCGTCACTTGCTGCGCCACGCTCTCCGGCACCACGAGAAAAAGCGCAAAGATAAACGATAGTATCAGAGGATGTAGCTTGTTTGGAAACATGGGTTTGATCAGTCTCGTAAGCCTCAAAAGTTTTCCAGCCACAAAAAGGCACAAAAAGCACAAAAGGATTTTCATTGATTTTTGTGCCTTTGTGCTTCTTTGTGGCAGATCATCCTGCGGTGATGTTAATAAAATTTGCCGGATCAACCTAACAGCGCACAAAACACTGCAAACTTCTCGCTCGGTTAACAACGACGCTTAGCGGTTATCAATGACTGGCATCACTGATAAAGCCTTTGCAATTGTGGTTGAAGCGTTTCGCTTTGCACTGATCGCAAATCTCGCTGGATTTAGGTTTTTCTTTGCTGGATTCGTAATCTGATTTGGGCCAGTGGTGGCAATTCGAGCAGAAGTGCCATATAGCTCGGTTGCGTTTGCGTCGATAGGTTTGTGTCATCTTTGCAGAGTAGTTCGAGTGGTCGCGGAAAGTCCTCAAAAGATCTCAAAAACTTATTAATGAGTTCTTTAAGAATGCGTTGTTTTCGAGCACGCCCATGAGCACGAACAATGCGGCCGCCGATTCGTGGCGAAGCTTGTTTATCTTCAATGAATTTTAATCGCGTATTGTTCGCGCGAGGGGAATCTAAGGAAAGGCGGGCTCCAGCTTGGATTCGGCTCCGGTTGACTTTCACGGAACGCATCAAGCGACAGCCCGCATGTCTCGGGACGGGTCAAACATTTAAATCTAAACGTTCACTCGCATCTCAACACCTCAGACAAGGAGGGTTCTTGACTGAAATCACGAGATTGGGCGTGGATGGACCAAACCACTCAACTCCCTCCTGCAACATCCGCCATTGGAAGTTGTAGGAGCCCGCTTTGCCCGGGGCCCACACCGTGAAGGTGAAGACTGCGGTTCCTCCTGGCGGAACCGGGCTTGTCAAATCCGCGCGACTCGTTGCCCATGTCGTATTGTCCTGCGGGTTCTGCGAGCCGAGCTTGTATCCCGTTCCGGCTTGCCACGTCGTATTGCCGATGTTCTTCATCTTGATAGTCACCGTGTAAGCTTCGCCGCCGATCATGCTCGTGGGTACCGTCTGCGAAACAAACTCCGCCTGATTACTCGGTGCCAGCACTGTAATCGAAACGTTATCCGTGCGATCGCCCAACCACCCCCAATTGTTCTCCATGCGCCACTGAAAATTGTACGTTCCGGGAGTAGACGGCGCAGTCACATTGAACGTAAAGGTTACTTGCGAACCCGGCGCGACGTCAGAAGGAAGCGTCGGGAAAACGGTGCCCCAGGTTCCACTGAACGGGTATGGGACAAGTGTGTACTGATGGCCGGTTTGCTGCCAGGTCGTGGTCCCCACGTTCTTCATCGTTATTGAGACCGTCATTTGCTGACCGGCCAACACGGTCGCCGGTACTGACTGAGTCACAAAGTCAGAAGAGACATCGTCTGCTTTGATCCAGAGCTGGATCTGCGAAGTAAACTGGCCGCTCGCGCTGGAAGGTGAGTCCATGTTCGCTCTCAGGAAGAGTATCTCATCGACGTCCTCACGATTGATTGGGGTCGCAAAACTCTGTCCGATGTAGAACGTGTCGATGTTAGGTGTTGGTCTGACAATCCGCCCGATCAGCGAATAGGGCCGTGAACCTGGCAGAGGAAACGAATTGTTTGCGATATCGTTCTTGCCCTTTGGTCCGTAGGAGGCAGGAAACCAGCCCCCGGTGTTTACCAGCCCGTCCGCATCGAAGACCAGCCAGGAATTCTTCCTGGCGATCACTCCAGTTGGGACCCAGTCCGGAGAGTTTGCAGCGATGGTAACGTTCGTATTGTCTGACGGCTGATTAAATACGCGTACTCCTGAATAGAGCAAAAGGTTAGGAGAGCCCGCCCCCGCATCGATCACTTTGTCCGGCGTCGCGCAGTTTTTTATCGCGCCCTGCACTGCGGCAGGCGTCAGGTTTGGCATCTCCTGAAGAAGACGCGCCGCCACGCCCGCCACGTGAGCGGCCGACACCGACGTTCCCCCATCTACGATCGTGTCGTCGAGAACGCCGTTGCCGTTTCGGTCGAGATGACTCGCCGACACGATGCCCGTACCCGGCGCAAACAGATCAACGAACGGTCCGAAATTGGATCCAATAGACCGTCCGTCGTTGACGTCTGACGAACCGACAGTAATCGCTTCAGAGACTCGAGCGGGCGTCGTGTCTTTCGCATCAACACCATTGTTTCCCGCCGCAACCACGCAGGTCACACCGGAAGCGATCAAGTTTCGCACCGAGTCTTCCAGGCTATAGTTGACGTCTGTAACGAAGCTCATATTGGCGACTGCGGGCAACAGTCGATGGACCATAACCCAATCAACACCTGCTATCACCGTCGATGCCGTGGCTGAATTGTTAGCGCAACCGGCGACGCGGATGTTATGCAGCGTTGCACCCTTTGCGACTCCCACCGTGTTGCCGCCAATTACTCCGGCGATGAAAGTACCATGCCCGTTGCAGTCGTTGCCGTTTTGACCGTCGTTGAAGGAATCGAAGTCGTTAACTACACGCCAACCGCCGGTTGGTTTTTTGAATTCAGTGTGCAGCGTCTTGATCCCACTATCAAGCACGTAAACATTCACGCCTGAGCCGGTCTGGAGATTGCTGTAATTGTAGGTGCCGCTTGGGGAAAGGTCGTGCTGGTCGATGCGGTCGAGTCCCCAGGAGGGGACGTTCGTCTGAGTAGTAGCGAGTTCGACTTCGCCATCCTCTTCCACGTACGCGACCTGTGGATCCTGGCTCAGCGCAATTGCCGCAGCTTCAGTCATTTGAATCGAGAATCCCTTGATTGCGTGTTTGTAAATATGTTGAGTGGTTCCGGAATATCTGAGGGCAAACTCACGGGCTAAAGACTTCACGTCCCGCTCACTTGTGTCGTTTCGCAAAACGACAATGTACTGGTCCTTCACCGGCTTCGCGGTCTTATGAAACCTTGAAGTGGACTCGTCCGTTGGTTGTGCCGGTTGTTGAACTGAGTTCGACTGATTGCCCGCCGGCGCAGTTCGACCGCTTATAGCGATAAACGAAACTGTGATGAGAGCAAGAAAGAGCGTGACAAGAAACCTTGCTCGACGCAGCGGGCAGCGCTGCCGTCGCGCGGCAGCCGGATTAGTTTCCCCAGGCAAAACACTACTGACGTAAGGAATAATTGCGGTTCTTTCTAGCATGGCGATCTCCTTCTTGAAATTGGTTCAGGCGACGCTTGTAGGCGTCTCCAGTCTGAGAACCAAATCGACTCTCCGTAGCTATAGTGGCGAGCGACAAGGAAACATCACGCCGAAATTGCAGAAGGTGTGTTACGAATTCGAGTTGATGCACTCAGATGGAAGCAGGAATAATCGTGCGGTGAGGGGGTGCGCCTAATCGAATTGAAGATTGAGAATGGACTTACATCACGCTTCAGTTCCATACATCATCTGTTTCTAGCCCATTCCTTCCAGTGATTGAGATACTTCTGCTCGTCGGTCTCAAAAGTGCCAACGGCCGGCGCCCACTGGTCCTGTCGGGTGAGCTCTGCCAGTCCAATCACTGCTTCATAACGCACCTGGCGGTTGCTATCACCGAGCGCAATCACCAGGCTATCGACCGCGTTCATGTCATGCATCTGTCGAAGTGCGCTGATGGCGCCCAAACGAGTGCGTGAGTCGGACGATCTCAGCAATCGCTGCAAAACAGGAATTGCTTGCACGTCTTTTATTCCTTCGAGCGCCGCGGAAATATTAGCTAAAAGATAATCATCCACTCCGGCAGGAGGATTGAGCAGGATCCGCTCCGCGATATCGAGCGTAGCCACATCGTTAAGATTTAATAGTGCGCTTATGGATTGCAGCCTGGTGACGGCATCACGATCCTTTGTGCTCTGACGCAATAGTTCCGTGGCCTGCGCTGTTCGTACGCTGCTAAGTACCCTCACGGCGAGTCGCCGGTCCTCCGGCTGTTTGCCGTGAAGTAGAACCTGGCCGACGATATCGACAGTACGGTCCAAACCCTGCTTATCGGTGAGTGTCGCGTTCGCGGGCGCCACGACAGAAGGATACGCAGGGTCAAGCACACGAAAACTTCCATCTGCTTTTCGCTTTAAGAAAAACATTCCGAAGCGAAATGGTTCGATCGATTGGTAGGCTGACGGGATGTCGGGAATCAGAAACTCTGTTTCGACAGTTGCGCCAACAGCATCGCCTTTGACTGATTTCTCGACACCGAGAGTCGCAATCATGCGTTCGCCGTCCAACTGTTTTCCATCGGCTGTACCGCTAATGTGGCCTCGTTCGGTGACCGAGTTCATACGCCCGATGACTATCAGATCAGCATCGTTAGTTAAGCGCTCGAGATCGATTGGCGAAACGATATAGCTCGCCGGGACCATTTGTTTCTGGCCCGGCGCTCGCCGTATCCCTGATCGACTTAGCGAAACGGAGACCATCCCAAAGCAAAGTGCGGCAATTACAATGGCCGAAAAAAGGGTTCTACGGTTAAGCATAATTCCTCCGTGTGGCTAAGGGTTGGATGAAGTTATGTTCGTGTGGGGCGGCGTGATCTCTGTATTTTTTTCTGCGTGTCGCTCGGCTGCGTCGGGAGCGGGACGGCTGAGAAGAATGGTGGCCAGGGACGGAATCGAACCGCCGACGCCGGCCTTTTCAGGGCCGCCTACCGAATCGCGTAAGTGTTTTGGAATCACTGAATATAAATCAGGCTAAGGAGTTTATGCCGTAGTTGCCTAGGATGGTGTAGGATGATTTAGTCCCCTTTACCCTCTTCGAAGTACGCGTATTGTACGCGTCAGCTATCTGTCGCTCATTGCGAACGCGAATGCATCTAATCGCCTGATCACCTGTTCAGCACGGCGACCGTGTTCCGCAATCGATGTCGTGGCCCAAGGCATGCGCGGATCGTGTCTGGTCGTTTGCCGTCAATCTACGGGCGGGAAAAGTAGTTGGAAAAAACTTTGGTGGGCGAACTTTTTCAGCTAAGCTTTAGCGCCAAAATCCATGTCATCTATCGCGGATGTCCCCCCTGGTTTTAGAACGGATCCGTTCCCATATCCACATCTGGTCTACCTAGGAGTTCCAAATGATACCAATTGTTCCCGCTATTAAACCCGGTGACACTGGCCAAGCAGCGTCAAACCTGATTCAAGCAATTCTCTGGTTGGTTGAAAACGCCGGAATTAACGTGTTTCCCGCACCGAATCACCCCAATGCGCAAGAAGTGAAGCGACTCGTAGTTTCCGTGAGAGCGGAGCTCGCTCGGATGGAATATGGACCGGCAAGCCAACGGCTTATCACGTACTTTCAGGTTCAACAAGGTCTGGGCGACAACCTCAACGGACTTGTTGAAGAGAAGACCAGCAACGCAATTAATTTTCTCTTGAAGAACGCCGACGTCATTGAGCCCGCATATCTACAGGATTACGTAGTTAGTGGACGCGTCACTTACTCCAGCGGTAAAGCCGCTGCAGGCTTAATCGTACGAGCGCGTGATCACGACTTGAGAAGATTCGAGTCACTCGGTAAAGAAACGAGAACTCGAGCAGACGGAAGTTATGAGATTCAATACACGCGCTCCAACTTCATTCGCGCGGAAAAAGACAGTGCTGATCTTGTGATTAGAGTTTTCTCGCCGGACCAACCCGATCCAGACAAACCACTGGTTGAGTCCTCGATCCTCTTCAATGCTCCCCAGCATGCGGAAATCGATCTGCTGATACCTGATTCCGCGTTTGTGCGATCAGAGTTTGAACGGCATCTCGATGACATCCTGCCGCTGCTTGTCGGGCAAAAGGACGACGGCGGCGACGTTGCTATGTCTGAACTCAGCGATGACGATGTTAATTTCCTCGCTGGAGAGACGCGCATTGATCGACAACACATTGTCTGGCTCAAACTTGCTTTTGATTTTGCATTACAGGTTCACACAAGTGCTTCCAGCCACGACCCCACCCAGAGATCAGCGCCAACTTCACATATTTCTCCCGCACTCTTCTATGGCTGGTTTCGGGAAGGTCTCACTGACGAATTGGACAACTTAATAAAGCAGCCGGCTGCAATTTTGAGCGGCACAGCAAAAGCGGCAATCACTGACCTAATAATTCCGGCGGAGTTGGCTGCAACTATTGACTCGGCCGTTGACAGCCTGCCAAACCCAGGACGTGATGAGCTGCGAGGATTTGCCGTTGCAGCAGGTCTCGATCAGCAATCACTCAAGACAATCCTGAAAACCACAGCAACCATTCCCGAAATTAGCAACGCAACGCTCTCGCGCTTAATAGACGAAAAGAAACTCGACGCATCGGCCGCACACCGGTTGGGACTTGGATTAGCCGCACATCAACTTCTCGGTGGCAACCAATCTGCGATCACAGCTCTGCTTCAGGTAAAGAACGAAAGACTGACCGATGGATTACGTCGTGCTCGTGATCTTGCCAAACTCGATTCAAGTGATATCGAGAAAGCCCTGAGTAGTGCCGACGTAACTCCTCCCGCCGGAATGTCAGCGTCGGAATACGCACACCGTCTTGCCGGGCAAATCTCTGAAGCATTTCCGACCGATGCTTTATTGCATCGAGCAACCACCGTCGATGCCAACCTCGTCGATTCGATCCACGCTGTCGTTGGTTCGCGCGACGCCACGACAGACAAATCCGAACAGCAGCAAACCGTTCAAAACTTCGTCAACCTTCATCCAGGGTTGCGCTTGCAAAAGGTGCTCGACGACGCAAGCGACTCGACTTCTGCAGTAGCTACGATCGAGGAGCGAGTGGGGTGGATTGAATTAGTCAACGACCTTAATCCGGATCTTGATCTGCTTTCAGTTGAGTACTTACCAGACAGTGAAAGTTTAGAGCAGGTAAGTTTTGGCGATCTTTCGGACGAAGCTCGATCTATGGTCGTCGACGACTTCAAGACTTATCAGCGACTTAAAGCCGTCAGCGCAGGCGCAGATCGAATCGCTTTGCTTAGAGCCGGTTATCGCTCAGCCACTCGTATCGCACGCGCTACCGCGGCAGAGATCGCGACGTCTACCGGACTACCGGTGACGACGGCGCGAGCATACAAGCGTCGCGCTCAACAGAAGGCCAACGAAGCCGCGCTCTCGTGGGTCGCGTTTCACGAACTCGAGCGCGATAAGCATCAGAAGACGTTCGTTCAGCCACCGGATTATTTAAAGCGTTTGCCTGGATATCAGGAGCTGTTTGGTGATTTGAGTTTTTGCAACTGCGAGCAGTGTCAATCAGTACTGGGCGCGTGCGCTTACTTCGTCGATTTGATGTTTTACATCGACCGCAACGTCTCGGACCAGAGTTTCAAGAATCACGGCGGCGAGAACAACAGCCTGCACCTCAAATCTCGTCGACCCGATCTTTGGACACTCCGGCTAAGTTGCGACAACACAAACAGAGTAGTGCCTACTCTAGATCTGGTAATCAATCTGCTGGAACAATTCATCACCAAGGAAATACAATTCAACTCCGTCCCTGCGCTTTATGAGCAACTAAGCGGTGTCGATTACTCCATCCGACTACCCTTCTCGTTGCCACTTGAGAGATTGATCATCTTTTTGGGCCACCTTGGGATTAGTCGCTACCAAATTGCGCGGGCGCTGTTATTGCGAGACGAAAACAACCTCGTGAAAGCCCGGGTGCGTTTGGGCATGTTACCAAAGCAGTATCAGCTCATTACCGGTTCTCGCCTCGGAAACCTGAGTGTTGCGGCAATCACAGCCGCAGAGCAGTTCTTCATCGTATGGTTAAATGCCAATCTCACGCTCTCGACCATTCCGGGACAAACCGAAACCAGAGCTATCGATGAAATTGATTCAGTGTTCCTGATGAAAGCGGCAAGAGTGTCTCGGACCACTCTAAGTGGAGTTGTCAGTTCAAAGTTCGTGAACGGAGACGTTCCCGGCGCGCCACCCGCAATCGAATTTGAAATCGGAATCGCGACACCCGGCGGTCTCCAAAACGACGCTGAACGGGTCAAGAACTTTACGGCAGGACGGCTCGATCGATTCGAGCGTTTTGTCAGGCTGTGGCAACATCTTCCCTGGACCGTGATTGAGCTCGACTACGTAATTCAACACCTCCAGGCTCAACACCGTTTCTCGAACACTATCAACGAACAGATCATTATCGATCTTGCTCAACTGCTCGAACTTCAAAATCAGTTTGCCCTCACGGTCGAAGAGCTTTGCGCGCTCTGGGACAGCCCGCCACAAATTCCATTGCAAACCGAAATTTCGCTGTTTGACCGGTTTTTCAACCTTCCGCAATTCTTACGAGGAGACATCTCCTGGCCGACTAACAATACGACGATTGATGCAGGTCCAGCGGTCCGTGCGCGTCTGGTTGCCGGACTGCAAATCACTGATGCGGACCTGACCGAGCTCATCTCGAATCTGAACAGCTCTTTTGGTCGTACAGTCACAGACGGGGCGGGAAACAGAACTTTCACGCCGGGACTCTGGCTCAACCTTGACAACTTGTCGTTGCTTTATCGTCATGCTCGTCTCGCACGATTACTGCAACTCTCGATCGACGAGCTCTTCGCGACAATTCGATGGACCAACAAGATTAATAATCGAGCCGCGAATGAAAAATGCGTCTTGAGTCTCTCAGACTTACTGTCTGTCGTAGACACTCATCGTTGGCGGAAGGCCAGCGGGTTCAGTGTTGATGAGGTTACGTTCATCACGCAACCAGGAACAACACTGGCCGGCTACGATGACCCAACCGCCATTGCCGCTCGCATAGTCAGCGAATGCGCCACCGAACGGCCTCTCGACATTGCTCCCGGCTTATTTACTCAGGTTGGTCTAACCCAGGAAGAGTCAACTAACCTAATCGCCGACAACAGCACGGCGGCGCCAGGCATCCAGCCGCTTCTAATTGGCGTACCGGGTAGTGAGGCGCGGCAGATTTCACCTGCAATCAGTTTTGGTTCGGTTGCCACACAGTTCACATTCAGCATCGACCCGAACCCGTCCACGATCGCACAACTGGGACAAGCGCTTTATCGAATCGCTAAACAAGCCGGCGACTCTGGTATTTCGGCAGTTGAAATCGAGCCGCTGGGGTTATCCGCAACGGAAGCAACGGCACTGCTTAATGCCAACTCCTCCTCAACCGCCAGTCCACCTAAGTTATTCGAGGTCGTTCCCGGAACCACCGATCGCTTTCGACTCAAATCGCCTGAGACTGTTAACGCCGCAATTCCAGTCTTTGGTGCTGACGCAGCGGACATTACAGCGGCCAGGAGTTTTCTGAAACAACAAGCGCATAATCTGTTGCTGCGCCATCACACAGATGCAGTCCTGGCAGCAAAAGCGTCTGCCGCAGCCAAAGCAACTCCTGAGAAAGCAAGAGCCTTACTCTCTCTCGTCACTCCCAACGACGCCGCTGAACGTGAAGCACTTGTTGAAGCTTTGCAGGGCGGGCAGATGACGGTGTTGGTGACAACTCTTGATCAACTCATTCGAAGCGCGTTGCTTTTCCGGTCCAGTGTCTTTGACGAACAAGCGCTCGAGTTCATTCGAACTAACCCGGCTGCGCTGGCAATACACGGTGCTTCGCCAATCGAGACTGTTCGGCGCGTTTCGGATTATGTCGCACTCGCAACCCCGCCCGATCCTGCGTATCAATCAGGAGAAGCAGACGTCAATCTCAACGCACTCAGAGAGGTCCTGGTTAGAACTGCTTCCATAGCTTCTACCGCGAGCGCAGACTTTCCGAGCCTGGCGCGCGCTTCAAGTGCTGATGAGTCGCAGGTAAGGGCGTTATTGCCAAACATCAGTTTTGCGACAGGCGCCGCCACGGTCCCTCGTATCGAAGAACTTACTCAACTGAGGTTGGCACTCGCTCTAGTCGGCAACCTGGGTATTGCACCAGAGATGTTGGCTCGTGCAGTTTCAGAACAGTTCTCCGATTTGAGCAGTGCCGCTGATGGGATCTTTGCCGCAGTCAGATCGAAGTATGTCGATGAGCAGGCGTTTCAGGACAAGTACCAACCGTTTGAGGATAAGCTGCGTTCAAGAAACCGCGATGGTCTCGTTGAATACATACTCACCGCACCTGACAGTGCCACGACTGATTGGCGCACACGTTTTCTGAATTCGAACGATCTCTACTATCACTTTTTGACCGACATCATGGTTGAAGGCTGTGCGCGTACTTCCAGGGTGGTCTTCGCAATCTCGAGCTTACAACTCTACGTGCAACGAGTGTTGATGAATCTGGAAGCATCCAGCAATGGTTCGAGTTTCACAGTTTCCTTCGATGACGAAGAGAAGCGCGGTGAGTGGGTCTGGAGAAAGAACTACCAGGTGTGGGTTGCCAACCGCAAGGTCTTCCTCTTTCCGGAAAACTATATCGAGCCTTCATTAAGAGACGACAAGACTCCCGCGTTCAGGGAACTGGAAGATACGTTGCTGCAAAAGCAGATCAATGAACAGAACACACTTGATGCTTATGCGACGTACCTTCGTGACTTTGAGGAACTGGGTCAACTTCGCATCAGCGGGGCCTTTCATGATCGCGCCAAGTCAAATGGTGACCTCTTGCATCTGTTTGGAGTTACAGTTGGCGACCCTCCGGTTCATTATTATCGAACTGTCAAGGATCTCGAAACGGGTGATGGCCCGATATTTTCGGCATGGGAAAAAGTCGATCTCCAGATCCCCGTGCGCAAGATCTCGCCGGTAGTTTTCCATGGGACACTCTTGCTTTTCTGGGTAGAAACTACTACGCGCCCGATGAGCCAATTCGTTAGTGGCTCATCCAGTTTCTTTGCTTATCGACACTCAACTCATCTGAAGTATTCAACGCTCCGCAAAGATGGACGCTGGAGTCCTCCGCAGTCGTTGAAGTTTATTGAAAAAACGGGGGCGGCCCTCGATCCCTTTCTCAAGGACGACTATCTCAGGAACATCAGCCCTTCAGGCCCGGTTTTGCTGTCGGTATTAACTGACTCTTACCGGCGCGATCATTCTCAGTCGATTGAGAATTACGTACCTGAGGGCTGGCAATGGGACCAGGCATACTCCTATCGAATCATCAGCCAGAATAATAAGGAGAGTCTCGCCATCAGGTTCGATCCTGAGTTTCCCGATACAGACAAGGCTTCTTATTGCGACGTCAACCTTTGGCCGGGAACGCTGCTAATCAACTCGACGACGAAGTTCAATTATCCGCTAACCGGCTTCAGGCCCTCATCAACAGCCTTGGATATCGTTTCCGTCGCCGGGCAGGGATTACCGTTCTATTGGGCATCGAGAGTGTTGTACGCGGCTGAGACTTCAAGTCAGGGTCTGCTTAGCTCGTTGCCTGTTTTGTTCACCTCACAAGCAACTCAGGTCCAGGTGGTGAATGGAAATGAGATGAGTGCCATCGTTCAAGCCCCGGGTGACGCGTTTCTACTACGAGCGCAGTTTTCAAATCCTGATCCGAATTGGTTCGCAGGTGCCAATACAGCAACAAACCCCGATTACGAGTTGTTACGACTAGGCACAACTATAGCCAACGACGTCGGCATGAAGGTAACTACAGACGGAATTACCGGAATGTTGGACATCAAATACCAGATGGATCTCAAAGAGATTGATCCGGTAGTGACTCCAGCGGTGACATCGATCACATCCGACGTCAGTGTTGAACCCACAAAGAACGCTGCGGGTCTTCCTTATTTTCGCGAGCTGTTTTTCCAGATTCCGTTTCTGATCGCCGACCACTTGAACAGCCAACAGAAGTTCTCCGACTCGCAGCGCTGGTATCACTATCTTTTCAACCCAACTGCGAACGAATCGAACATTAGTGAGAACAAGCGGCCGTGGCGTTATCGCGAATTCCGAGAGCACGACATCACGTCAATGCGCGATGCCATGGTGAATCAGCAGGCACTAGCCGCGTATAGACAGGATCCGTTCAACCCGCATGCGATAGCTCGTCTTCGTCCCGGTGCATATCAAAAAGCGATCTTCATGAAGTACATCGACAACCTGCTTGACTGGGGCGACAGCCTTTTCACTCAGTTCACGATGGAATCAGTCAATGAAGCTACGATGTTATATGTCATGGCAGCGGACATTCTGGGACCACGGCCTGTTGAATTGGGTTCGTGTGGAGAGTCGACAGCCCCTCTGACCTATACGTCTGTGGCGCCCCTGTTGAAAGACGATTCGTCTGATTTTCTCATTGAAGAATTTGAGACTTTCGTAACGCCTACGGATCCAGGTCTTCATCAATTTGTTCCCACTCCAATCAGCCAAAGGGCTCTTTTACTCGGCACTCCGCTAACCAACACTGCGACGTTTACAAGTGGACAAATTGCCGGTGGTCCACCAAATCCCGCCGGTTGGAATGTCACCGGCGCACCGACCTGGAAGGAAGCGGCCGGAACTCCACTCGGGAATTTACAAGCTGGTGGCTCATTGCAACTCTCGACTGCGCCGGAGGTAGGCGGCGCGACGTGGTCCGAGCTGAGAGTGTCAGGAGATCCGGTTGGACCACCTGACGAGTCACCATTCGGAGGCTTTGAACTAAATGGTTCGAACTTCGGTCCACTAGGAGCACCAAAAGGTTTCGATCGCAGCGATTTCATGAACAATGTGGAGTTCGGGCTTGACGATGCTCCACCTCCGCTCGGTGGAAAGATCCCAGGTGGTGGCGATCCGCCTAAATTACAACCATCAGAATTGGTGCAATCCAGGCTCGTGTTCTGCTTTCCTGGAAACAAGGACTTGCAAGCCTACTGGGACCGCGTTGAAAATCGCTTAAACAAAATTCGCAACTGCATGGACATCTCGGGAGTTAGCCGGCGGCTCGAGCTGTTTGCTCCTGAGATCGATCCGCGCATGCTGGTCCGGATGCGAGCCGCGGGTCTGACCCTGGATGATGTGATGAACGTCACCAGCGGCAACCTGCCGCCCTATCGTTTTGCTTACCTGATTGAGAAGGCCAAAGCGTTTGCATCAGTGGTGCAGAGCTTCGGCAACCAGGTGATGAGTGCCCTCGAGCGACGCGATACCGAAGAGTTGACCCGACTGCGTACGGTCCATGAGCAGAACATTCTCAAGTTGCGATCGCAGATGACTCAGTGGGAGATCGATTCCGCTGAGGATACTTTGGAGAGTTTACGGCGGCAGAAACTTGCAGTTGAGTACAGGCGCGACCATTACTCGACATTATTGCAGTCAGGTCTGAGTGGTTCAGAAACGGTCCAACAGTTGGCAACTCACATCGTCTCGGGACTTCATGAAGTAGAGGCCATCGTACAACTCGTGAGAGCTGCACTCAGTTTGCTTCCGCAACTCGGAGCGCCAACCGCAATGAAATATGGTGGAATGGAAACAAGTGGCGCAGCTTCAGGATTCGCTTCGGCGAGCCAGGCTCTTGCCCAGGCTTCGGCCGCAGCGGCTGCATCTGCCGGGGTCGAAGCAACATTTCAGCGTCGCGACGAAGAATGGCGACACCAGATCCAACTCGCGAACCTGGAACTGAATGAAATCGACAGGCAAATCGCCGCGGCAGAGATTCGACGTGACATCGCAACCGAGGCTCTAAACGTTCATAACAAAGAGATCGATCAAGTGCAGGAGGTCTTCGATCTGATGCGCGATCGGTTCACAAATTTTGGGCTGCTGACGTGGCTCTCTTCCGAAATGCAGAAGCTGCATCGAACCGCCTTTATTGCTGCTCTCAGCATGGCGCGACTTGCCGAACAGGCTTGTCAGTTTGAGCGTCCTGATGAGTCGGAAAGGCCTGTGCTTTCTGGTAACTACTGGGAAGCAGCTAATTCAGGGCTGCTTTCAGGCGAAAGACTCCTGCTCGATCTCAACAATCTCGAACAAAGATTTATTGAGACTGACACGCGCAAACTGGAGATTGAACAATCGTTTTCACTGGCTCGTTTTAATCCCGACGCGCTCAGCAAACTAAGACTGACTGGTGAGTGTACTTTCAGTGTTCCGGAGTGGTTTTTTGATCTCACCTACTCAAGCCATTTTCGTCGTCGCATAAAAGGAGTGCGTCTCACGATCCCTTGTGTTGTTGGTCCACATACCAGCGTTGGCGCAACCTTACGTTTAACTGAAAGCCATCTCCGCAAAGATCCCGAAATGAGGTCACGCGTTTTGGTGCCTTTGCGTCACACGAATTCGATTGCGGCGAGTGTGGGCCAGAGCGATCCGGGAGTTTTTGAATTCAACTTTCGAGATGAACGCTACATGCCATTCGAAGGTGCCGGAGTGGATAGCGTTTGGCAGCTGAAGTTGCCGAAGGTTGTGCCGCAATTCGATTACAACACGATCAGCGACGTTATTCTTCGACTGAGTTACACGGCTGAAGAAAATAGCGATCTCGGTAATGAAGTTGAAGGTGCTACGGGCGTGCTGACGCAGTTGACGCAAAGCGGAATTACTCAAACTCTCAGTTTTCGTCAGGATTTGCCGGATGTTTGGAATCGACTACTTGCCGGTGCCACGGAACTTAACTTCGAAATTCGCGACGTGCATATTCCGTACTTTATGTCGTTGTTCGATTTGCAGCAGTCGCAGTTTGAAATTCTGGTGACCAGGCTCACAGGAGCCGATGCAGAATATCCGACCGTCAAACTCGATGACAAAAACCTCGCGGATACCGGCCTCGACAACGCTTCAGGATTCTACAGGTTAGGGCATACCGAAAGCGCCTTTGACGTGATTGGCAAGCACGTATTGAAGATTACTTCGCTGGGCTCAGCGACGATTACAGACGAAGCCGGCAATACCAGGCTGGACAGTTCGCAGATTAAGGATGTAGTTCTGCGATTTGGGTTGAAACGAAAAGCAACGACCTGATGATCAGATAAGACCATCGCGCGCTGCAATTCGGATCCTAGAACCGTTCAGGATCAGCAGGAATCTGAATTATTGGCCCCAGATGCGGAGTGCATCGATGGTGGTGGGGTATTGCTTATAGAACTCCGTAATCCATGGTCGTGCAATTATGTCTGTTACAAACGCAGAATAAATTGATGATGCCGCGGCTGCTCCGATATCGATTACTGGTGGCATTGCTGCGAAAGTCGACTCGACAAAAGCCTCGTGTTGCGGTGCGAGATTACTCACCTCGTCCGCTGTCATGGGTGGTCTACCCAAGTCACCCAGCATTCGATTAGTCTCGTACGTCCCAACTTCGTTGACGATCTTCATTGCAATAGGTTGGGTAAAATTTTTAAGAATCGATTCAACTATAAATCCGGTCGCCGGATGCGCCGCAACCTCACCGATCATGGCCGTTCTGGAGGTTTTATTTCCAATGCTTACAGGTGCTTCAACTGGTGCGCTGTTGACTGCTGCATTTTGCACTGGCGCAGTTTGTGCTGGACTTGATTTAGGTGTGACACTGGGAGGAGCTTCTTTTGGTTGGAAGTCAAATTCAAGTTGCACCGGCTCTTCGGGAATAGCTTTCGATTCAACTACTGTTGGTGACACTCCCAATGGTATCGGTTCCCATTTGCCCTGAGGGACTTCACCCGTGGTCGTAGTACCACCGAGATATCGATAAAACTCTCCCTCATGAATGTGTCCCAGGCGCTGGCTCACTGCTGCGCTGTCTTTGGCTGCTTGAAGATGTTTCTTGGGATGTAAGAGGGCCTCTTCCGTAGTCGCAGATTCCAACGACACTGCTGTTTTTGTCTTTTTGTCTAACAGGATAATGTCATGCTGGCGCCGGGTTCGAAGCTCTTGTCCTCTCTGAGGGTTTTCCACATTAGGTCCCTCAGGTCCTACGTTCGTCGCTGTCTTTCCAGTAACTGGATCCTTCAGTGTTTGTTCCTGAAGAATGATTTGATCTGATGGGGCAGATTTTTCCAAGGCCGTTGCGAGATCGGTTCTCCGCGTGTCACCCACGCTCTTGTTCGCTTGAACTCCCGCTTCACCGGTCCTATCGATCAGATTAACGCTATTGTTACGCACATATCGAACAGTATTCAGATCCCTATTAACGAACGACGGGTCCGGACTGAGCCATACTCCTAACCACGTTGCCAGAAACCTGGCTCTGTGGTAATTCAAACCAGTCTCCTCGTCTCGTTCCATCCCGGTAAAACGAAATCTTTTGGGCGGAGCTTTAACGTTACTCCCGGAAGCACGATACGCGCTTGTTCCGTATGGATGAAACTCCTCATACGAAATAATCTTTCGATTCTCATCGAGTTCTAAACACGCCGAGCCCAGGTGATTGCTGTATTGATAACGAAACAGAGTCTGAGCTCCAACTGTTAGGCCATCAGGACGAACACTCGCCGCCTCACTTGACGTAATCACGTCCTCAACCAGCAGCACTCTCTGTTCACCTTCAGATAGATGATGAGTTTCAATTTCTTCCACCAACATCGATCCATCACCAGTGTAACGACGATACAACTCGAAACCACCCAGGTAGATCCTCTCCCAAAAGCCGGTCGAGCCATTCTGCTTCCCGATTCGTTTTCGCGTTCGCTGCCGCGACGCATCATACTGATAGTAAGCAATCCCACCACCACCCAGATCGATATTGGCAATCATGTCTCGATAGTCCCAACGCATGTTAAAGCGCGGATCGGTTCTTTCAAGATTCAGCATGTTGCCATAAAGATCGTGCAAGTAAGTGACAGCATTAGCTCGCCCGCTTGTACCTCCGGTCCATGTCTGCCAGAGACGATTACTTGCCTGCTGCCCGAGATCTTCGAAAGCGTAGGCATAATCACGCGTCCAGGATCCTGTTGGACCTGCCTCATGACTCACTTGCTTGATGTTGCCTGCCGGATCGTAAGCGTAGGTTTGCGTGTATTTTCGCAAGGCATTTGGATCCACAACTGGAAAACTCACCTCGGCAGGATTGCCTTCGAGATGTGTGGGTGCCCCGTTTAGCTGAGAGTTCTCGCGACCCGTTGCTTTGATTAATCGGTAAAGCGCGTCATACTCGTAAAGATTCTTCGGCTCGACTATAGCGTTGTTAAAGAAAACTGGCTCGTAAGCCTCGTCGGAGATTTCCGTAATGTTTCCTACAGGGTCATAGGTGTAGTTCAACTCCTGGACCACCGAGGCGTCTGCAAGATTTGAGTGACGATTAACAAACAATCGCTCATTGCCTGGACGTGTGGTGAAGATCTGAATTAATCGAAATGTTTCTGGCGCGTACTCATACTGTGTCAGAGTGTCATTACCCAGCCCGAGATAAATCTTCTGGCCCTTCTCGTTATATCGAATCTCTTGGATGGCATCATTCTCGACCGCTGCATCAATGTCGGCTCCTGCCTCAGTTTTGGTTGCGCGTACTGTTAATTTCTGACTCTTCAGCAACCCGCGCTCGTTGTAACTCGGCTCATAGATCGCGACTCGAGTTCCTTCCCCGAGATGCCAGTTGTAATACTTCGTTATGCGATTAAGCGCATCGTATTCGGAGATCTTTGTAAACGTCTCAGCCTCGAGTCGATCCTGAGGATCACCCTGCCAGTCAACGAGTGATCGCTGAGGCTGACTATTGAGTGTGCGATTGATTTGCAGTGTATTGCCTTTGAAATCTCGCTTTACGACTTCCATCAACCCGCTTGGATCGAAATGCCGGACCAGTTGGCCCTGCAGATTGTTAAGCAATGCGGTGGCGTCATTGTCCCGAGCATCGCGATACTCAAAGCGTTCGATCAATTGTCGAGCATCGTTGTTTATTCGGAGCCATGAACTAACTGGACGATGCAGTGCGTCGTATTCGAAGAAGAAAACCCGGCGCTCATCAATGAAACTATCAGCAGCCTCCTGGCGATTGTTGAGGTCCCAGGCGAGTAATGGCTTTCCGGCCGCATCCATCAGCGTCCATCGGTCACCTGCGTCCATGCTGTGTTGGAACAGGAGATTTCCCGCGATGTCATAACCCGGAACGCTGTTGGCGGGTATCGCTTCGATCTGGTTCTGGTTCGGTTCATTAGCAGCACGAGCCGGCTTAGTCGGCGTGATGTACTGCATCACCAAATTACCGAGTGCGTCACGAATCCAAAGCGGCTTGCCTTCTGAGTCCAGTTTGCTAAAGGTCAGATAAAACTCGTCACGATAAGTCTTCCCAGCCACCGCATAAGATCCGTTTTGATCTTCAAGTCGGTTGTGCGCAACAGCGATTACTTCACGGCCCAAACTATCCAGTACTGTTAATGCCGGAGTGTCGTGATGCACTAACGCCAGACTAGCGGCTCGCTTGTCTTCACTCGACGCGTTTACATCATTGTGCTTGTCGTACCACCTGTTGTTCGGCTCACCGACCGTATCGTTTGCGTCGAAGCTCGCAACATGCCATGGCGTGAATTCCACACGACTATAACTACCGTCGGGGGACTCACTGCGAATCAGACGTCCAACTGCGTCGTAATACATTACTGGCGTGACGCCAATTTCGCGTCGGGCTTCAGTCGCTTCAAAGCGGTGTTCCGTATCGCTGAAAAAAGGTTCGTACTGTTTTACTGGCTTACCCTTGTTGTTGAAGATCGTTTTTCCGTTGGCGATCCAACGTAAGGAATGATCGGTTGATGTATCGTCCGGATCGGGTTCTGCCTGGTTCTTCTTAACAAGGACTGAACCCATTCCATCAGAATACTCGACGCCGACCTGTATCTTTGTCTCAGTGCCCGATTTTCTGTGAGTCTCTCGTGCGATGCCACAGACTGCCGCTGGCCTAACTTCGTAAGTAACACTCCCATCGTCCTCAACGTGCGCACCAAAGTCATAGACGAAGCGTAGAGTCGAATTCGCCAACCACTCATAAGGTTTGTCGTCCGAGTATGAGGTTGTTAAGAAGTGCTCAATCTCATCAATCGCCACGTCCGGTTCCAACGCATTGAGCTCATCTCCAGACTCGGTGCCTCCTTTGCCCATCAACGCCGAGGCCACAGGCATTCCAACCGTATCGAAGATGACTTCACTCTGGTTACCATTCTGATCCTCAAGAACTGTCGGCGATAGCACTCGATAATCGAATTCTTTGACGTTGATCGAGTTACCCAACGGATCTGTAAACGTTTCGATGAACAGATCATATTTGCTGTTATAACCTACCGAAGTGATGTTTCCGAATGGATCGGTGTACTCGGTGGGAAGAAAGAAATGGTCCTGTGCGTTAGCTGCGAAGCCGGAAGTACCCGAGCGCATCCAATATTGCGCCGCGAATAAAGGATCGACTGCCGCACCCGAAATGTAACCACTCTTCAAATATGCCGACCCGGCTTGGATAGGGTCGTCAAGCTTACTACGCGCTGAGACTCCCGTCTCAAGTTCTCCAGCCAACAGATCTTCGATTCCGTTTTCTGACTGACGTTTAAATACACTATCGAGCAAATCATCGGTTATAGCCAGCTTGTAGTCTTCATACTTGAGCCCGCGTGGTCCGTGTTGTCCAAAGTCTAATTTTCTTCTCGGTGCCGCTGTATTGCTCGCATCATCGAAGTACAGCGTTCGAACTCGTTCAACGACCCGTTTCTGCGCAGTGCCATCTGGAAGCTTATGGTAGTCAAGAAATGACACACTCCTTCCGGAAGTTTGATATCGTTCGCTTAGCCTGTAGGCCCGCAATTCATCAAGCGAAAAGTAAATGTTGTCACGTTCATCTACAGTTGTTTGATCATCAGCATCCGCCGGTCCAATGCCTGTCAACTCATAAAGTATCGTTTCGCATAGCAAAGGAAGACGATTCACATCAGGATAGTTGTCTTCAAGAAGCTCCTGGGTAAAGATATTTTCGGTATAGGCAAGATGAAGTTCTGCTTGTACATCCGCAGCAACCTGACGAACTTGTGCCGGTAAGCTTGCTTCTGGATCGTTAAGACGCGGATAAGCCATCGACACCGACTCTAGCACTTGTCCAAATTCGTCGATATTCAAATTCAGGGTGTGCGTGACGCGAGGATCCGGTTTCACATCGTCGGTTCGAATGTCCAACTCGTAGTGGTAGGAGATCGCTTCACTTTCTGTAACGAGGAAAACGGCGTGTTGGTTTATTCCCTGTCGTTGCAGTCGATCAATGTGGCAGTTGTGATACGTGGTTGAAAATAGCTTGACCGGTTTTTCGATTCCCTGCTTGAGGGAGTCAACCTCGAGTTCGTAGATCTCCTGTCGCAGCGGTATACCTTTGCAAGCCCGGAGTGCCTCACGCCATTCATCAACACTCAAATCCGAATCGGCAAGGTCGGGCTCCGGCAATTCGTTTTCTTTGAAACTGCTTAACGTCTGAGCGAGCTCAGGTCTCGATGCCACAAGTGAAGTTGGGAAATACTCTGCCGCGTAATGTGACAGGATCTGTCTCTCGTCGATGAAAGCACCTGTATGAAACCAACTGCTCGTCTTTACTGGTGGTTGATAGAGCGTTTGATCGTCCGTGATGTACGGACTAAAAGTATTGCCAGCCGAAAACCTTCCATAATCTTCCGAGTCGATTTGGTCAACGCGCCCAAATCCACGAAATTCTCTTTCGACTCCGTCAAAGTACCCGTGGTGATAGCTGTAGGTCGTAGTGAACGTCGCGTTACGCCACTTGTCGTAAACAGCAACACGTTCGACACAGTGAACCGGAAATGGCAGCCTTGTGATCCATGGCTTGCCTTGCAGTTTGTCGAGCAGGTAGAACTTTGTCGATGGCGCATATTGAACAGTGGTCTCGACGCCCAAGTTGTTCTTTACTCTGGTGAGCAAGTGAGGTTTTTGTCCGCTCATCAGATCGATGTAGCGGATCTCTCTTCTGTCTGCGCCCGGCAAAGGAGATGACCAGGTCAAACAAGCAGTACCAATCCCCAGAAGATCGAGTGACGCGATCTGTGATACATCATCGACCCGAGGAAACTCCTTCAAGTTGCTCTCCGCACTCCAACTGTTTCCGGATTGATTAAAATATAGCTGCACACCATTGCTTGCCAGATAGATGATGTCAGTTAATCCAGAACCATCGATGTCAGCCAGACGCAGACGACGTCCATCAAATTGATCCGGTTGATCGAGCCACGGTGAATTGTCCATCAATACCTGTGCACCAAAACGGCCGTAGCCCAGGTTGGGCCAATAACACACTTGTCCATTCCGAATACGAACGACATCGCTCAAGCCATCTCCGGTGAAATCTGCAAGGAAGATCGATTCGGTGCCGTCCGCAAACATAACGGCCGGACCCTTTTGTTCATCGAAGAGTCGAGGCACATGCTGCGCCTCTGAAAAACCTTCTTCCGCCAGTGATGGATACCATGTGAAGACGTCGAGCTCGCTGATCAGAATGTCAGCGTGACCATCGCCCGTTAAGTCTATGAATTTCAGATTTGGATTGTTCCAGTCGACTACTGGAAGCGATTCAAATGAAGTGAGTGTCTTCCAATCCTGATTCTCAGTTCGTTCATAAAAACCCGGCACGACATCATCGAAATCCACCAAATCAAGTTGACCATCTCCTGACAGGTCGAGGAGCTGATAACGTTTCGTTTGGCTAGTAACAAGAACCGGTTGGGTGGTAACGCTTTCGACCGTTGAAAACCGGGCTTCAACTCGAGCCTCGTTGTTTTCATTGGAAGCTACTGTCGTATTGATTGGACTAAGATTCCGTTTGTAAAAAAGTGCCCCACCTTGTTCAGTCAAGACTCCGGATAACGCTTCACCATCTAGATCGATCCATTGATAACTGTGTCCGTCTAATCCATTTGGAAGATTTTGTAAGCTCTCAGCATCAATCTGATGAATCGTCTCATCAATCTCCGCCGCGCTGTATTCAAACGTCACTGGCGGCAGAGATTTTTTGAAATAGCCTCCTTGATCGTCGCGCCGATAGCTGGTTACTTGCACCTCAAACAGGAAGGAAAAGATTGGATCAACAGATTGTGAAGGCTTCACTTCGTATGAGTAGCTCAGGTCTGTTGCTCGAACGAGACAGTTAAGATCTACGCCTGCCTCATTCTCAAAGTGATGAAACATTAATATACGCTGACAAAGCCGATAGGTACGAACTTCGAATGTTGGCCTGTAAATCGAGAACGGGTCATTGCGACAGAGCCAATCGCTCGTATCTGTTGGCAATGGGTTTTCCAGATCATGTTCGCCATAGTCAAACACCAGTTCGAAGTGCCAGCTTCTGCTTGCGTCCACTGATTCCAGACTCGGGTCAGTCAAACTTATCGAATCCCAGGGTGCAGCATTTGGAGGAAGAGGCCATTCGTCTGTTTCGTTGAGTTGAGGTAAATACGGATCATTGTTGCCATAAAAACCGCGTTTGAGGTAACGGTTCGCGGAACGACTATTTGACGATCGATTGAGCTCATGAGATTGGCTGGTTAAAACTCCGGCTGAATCTTCTGGTTTGTATCGATAAACGATCACATTGCCCCGGTCGTCGTAAGTCTCACAGATAAACCACTGAAAAATGTGTGCAGGATTGTCTTGATCGAAAATACGACTCTCTCGAGTGCGACCATACCAGGTCGTAATGTTGTCTCTGGATATCGATCTCCAAAACACATCTGTAAGATCATTGAGATTGGACCATCGCTCGATTCTCGCAAAGAGGCCTTCTATGCGCGGCCGGTAGCGCCTGACTGAATAGGTGCGACCTGAAACAGTGCGCGACCTTTTATAGGGCTTGGTGCCCGCTTGATCTGTGAGAGTCGGAACCAGATCTTCCGCCCCTGAGAGAATGAAGACGTCAGAGTCAACGTCGTCTAAGTAACGGGGCAAACCTTTATCTGTCTTACGAGTAATGGACGGCAGCGCGAGGTTCCAGCCAAGTCCAAAACTGCCATTACCCTCACCCGAGTCGTAGGATAGGTTAAGCTGTGGTGAGAAGCCTGAACGGCCGGGCGAAACATAGATTGGCACGATCATCGAAGCCGTTCCGGTCACCGGATTGGCTGTGAATTTCTCTCCAAGATCTCTTATTGCGCCACCACCCTTCGGCAGCGATATCGATGGTGGAGCGTTTAGAAAGGAAGAGTGGGAGTTGTCGCGAGTGGTTCCCTGGCGACTTGGGACGTCGAGCATTACAGTTCTCCAATTCTTATTTGCCGCTGAGACACGACGGCATTTTTAGAAATTGATTCACTGGGGGAAAACTCTAATTCTTTCATGAGGCACAATTGCCAGGACTTTGGTCATGAAAGACGCAGTAGATGCGCTAGTTTAAGACCAGCCGATACTTAACTGTCAATGTCAACAATAGAGTTGGACACCTCGCTTCGTTAGTACACGTTCGCTTTCCACTCTCCGAGGAAACAACTATCCAATTAACTACCTTTGTCACAGCGCTTGATGGCGCGCTAATTGGAGCTCTATGTTCAATCTGCACACTCCTGATCCAGTCGCACCATCAAGTGAGTTAGGGAATGAAGAAACCGGTAATCGAGTTTGCGCGAAAATTTCTTACACGCTTTCTGAGTGTCGCTAAGTTATTGAAAGGAGTGGTGGCCAGGGACGGAATCGAACCGCCGACGCCGGCCTTTTCAGGGCGCCTACCGAATCGCGTAAGTGGTTTGAAATCAATGGATGTTGTTGACTATAACGAGCTTACGTCAGCGGCACCTTAGGCTGATGTAGGCTCGTTTAGTCTATTTTAGGCTGCTCGATGTACGCGTATTGTACGCGCGGACAACAACTGCCTTCCTTGAATCACAAGCAAAATGCTCGCAGCGCCGTCAGAAGCTCTAATGGTGGAGTCTCTCCAAGATCTCAGCAACGTCGCGGGGACGTGAACTCTTGAGCTTTCGCAACCCATCCTTCACGATCCATCCAGTGTGCGGATTACTCGAACGCGCCCACTGCTGACAGATGCTAAGAACGAACTCGGGGTGCTTGCCGCTCGCGTTCCGAAGCACATTGGCCACGGACTTCTTGACATACAGTTCAGGGTCGGCCCGAAGCGTCTCAAGCACAGGCCGGACGGCTTGCGGATCTACCTTCACGATGCCACGCAGCCCCTCACTCGCGGCACGCCGGACATTCGCGTCATGGTCCTTGGCCCACCGTCGCGCAGTTTCAAGGACCGCGACTGGATGACGCTTACCGAGCTCGACCAGCGCCGTGGCAGCCACCTCGCGCGTTTGCCATTGGTCGCTTGCTGCCAGCCTCCTGAGTTCGGGGAAGACGGCATCGGGTTCGACGCGACCTCGGGCAAGAAGCTCCTTGATGTCGTGAATCTTAGCGATCACAGCAACGGTCCATCTGGCCTAACCCGATTTATATCCAAATGAATACACATAGTTGGCTACGCGCCCCACTTTCCGACAATCACGCCAATAACTAAACCACCAATGGCGCCCAAGATGAGAATTGGAGCGTACGCTTTGGTGATTATCGCATCAGGCAGACTTAGCAAGATCCCGAAAACAACACCCTGCGCCCATGACGGCAACGATAGACGCGCCGCACCGATGACAAAACCAATCGCGAAGCGGTTCAGAAATGCGCCGGTGAGTGCCGCCGTCTTATCAGGGAAGGACAACGGAATCATTGAAGCGGCAGAAAGGGCGCCGTAGACGAGTCCGCAGATAGTTCCAAGCATGATCCGAGACATGTAAGCCTCCATTGATCGGGCTGGGCTGAACGATTCCGATTAGACCACGCCCCTTTCGCTACTTCAACATTTTCCTCTAAAGCTCATTTTGTGAAACGAATGGAAGGAATGCTTTGTAATGATGAGAGATTGGCCGTACGGGAATCGAACCCGTGTCGCCGCCGTGAAAGAGAAGCGATTTACGGTAATTTCAAAGGAAACTCGCGGCATGGATAGCACCGTAAGGTAGTCACGGTACTCTAAGGGATCGTTATTGGACGCTTAATGGACGCGCGGAAGTCCCACCAATACCATCGAATCCTGCATTCGACGCGGCACGAAGCAAATAGCTCGCGATGCCATGTATGCTGAGAAGCTCTCTCAGCAGTTCATTTCGAAAGGTCTCGCTAGAGGTAAGCACTGCTTACTTATCGCTTCTTGTCATTGAGAAGAATTGAAAGTGTAGTCGGATTCGCAGTCTTGCCCGTGTCCACCAAATCCTCATCAGTCAGGTGCGCAGGGCTATCTCACAAAGCCGTTGGGTATCTCGGGCGCTAGTTGACGAAGTGGCTAAACTGATCGCTGAGGCAAGGATCGCTTTCCGGTTGCTATTGATCTACCTTAGCCGTTCCTTATCATCAATCAGAAACGTCCGAAATGGCGAATATACTTTGCGATTGCATGGGCACTGATTAGAAGTCACCTGTACTCGATTACATGCAGCGCAGGTTTAACTGCTTTTGTTGAGAAGGCGCGCAAGCAGACGCTTTACTTGGTCGATATCCTCGTAATAACAAATCCACTCAAGATCGCTAACTTTTTCATCAGTACCTTGCAGATCTTGCGGGACCTTCTCCGGCAAAATAACGAGCGGCGTGTGGCCGTCATATTTGGAATGCTCGCGCAAGCGACGTCCAATGGTTAAAGCTTCTTCGGGCAGTTTGCCTAAAAGATTGACTAAAACCAGGTCGGCGTGAATATAGCCGGTCCCGCTCGTCCACTCAAATGCGTCTTCCAAGTCGGCTGACACAAGCAGACGGTAGCCAAGGTCCCGCAAACTCTTCGTCATAGAGCGGCGAGCGTGGTTGTCTTCTTCAAGAAAAAAGATAGTAGGGCTGGAGTTCGTAGTTTCGTGCATCAGGTCTCCTTATGTTCGGTCGCGCATAGAACAGCAGACGGCACAAGGAGAAGTTCATGAAGCTCTTCCCGATGACGAGAGATGGATTATGAAAGATCAGGGCTAGTATTTTAGCACATATGAGGCTGAGTATGTACCTCAAGGGGTAGTAGTGTCTTAATCAAATTAAGACATCTATGAAGCGTCGTTCGAAGTCAAGAGCTTGTTGCCCAGACTTCGACCATGACGCCATGGCGCGCCCCATTTATGGACGCTGGATTTTTCGGAACTACTTTTCATTGGTTTTCTGCCAAGTCGCTAAGTGTGCTAACGCACAGACCCCGCAACAAAAGCTATTTACTCTGGCTCATCCATTCCCAAGGGCCACCGTCGGAAACGACCAACTGAAAGGCTTCCTCTATGCAGTCCACAAAAGGACGTATCCTCTGTACTGAGGATGATGTTGATACTCGCGAGTTGATTGATTTTGTCCTAACCCAGTATGGCTTTGAGGTAGTCTGCTCAGCAAGCAACGTTCAGGCTATTGATCTTGCAAAAACCCAAAACTTTGATCTGTATCTGGTAGACAACTGGATGCCTGGACTTTCTGGTACGGAGCTTACCGAAAAGTTACGCCAGTTCGATCTAAAGACACCCGTTCTCTTCTACTCAGGAGCGGCGTACGAGACTGACCGGGAAGCAGCTCGCGTTTCGGGTGCTCAGGGATACTTGGTTAAGCCCGCAAACGGCGACCAGTTGATAGCCGAAGTGACACGACTGATCGCGGAATCCAAAACTACCGCACCTGTCGAGATCGCTGCGTAACCGCGGAGGATGGTGGCGGGCGGATACACAAAGCAAAACAGGAGGAAATACAATTATGAAAACACAAATTTCAATCATTAAATCAATCGCGATAGCAATGACTCTAGCTGCCCTCCTCGTCGCGACTTCCATGCAAGCTGCCCCGCAGACCGAGAAGAGCCTGTACGAACGGCTTGGCGGCGTCTTCGCGATCGCCGCGGTAGTTGACCACTTTAGCGACGCGATTGTGCAGAACCCCATCGTGGGAAAGAACTCGAAGAACCCAGCCCTTAGGAAATGGCACACGAACAACCTGGGCAGGTTACCCGGACTCAAGTTCATGCGAACCCTTTGGGTCTGCGAGGTCACAGGCGGGCCGTTCAAATTCTCGCCAACAAAGCCGGGTAAAACTCCTTTGGGCCTTGAGGAGGCGCATCGTGACCTGCATATTTCGCCAGCGGAATTCGACGAGGTCGCGGCCGAGCTAGGGCGCTCGCTTGACTTCGCTAAAGTGCCTGCCCGTGAGAAGGCAGAAGTTCTCGCCGCGTTCGCAGCGCATAAGGACGAGGTAACGGCTGGCTACAAGGAGAAGTGATTACCCGCCAAGGCACCGCTAACTAACTACAGCAAGGACTCTCGAAAGAAATCAGCGCGAAAGGCATTCGCGTCAACACGCTTGCTCAGGGATATACCGAAACTGACGCAGCCGTGGGAAGTGCGATTGAATGACTTTCGCGACAGGCCCCGCAGAACTTTAAGCTTGCCAAAATTTATAATAAAGGACGCTTTCGGGTCCGCGTGCAAACACGCCGCGATGGTTCGGTCCATCTGAAATTACTGAGGGCGAACTCGTCATTTGAAAACCACTGTCATTATGCGGAAGCCAACCGTTATCAGAGGGATTCCATTTCTCACCATCCCACCACTTCTGCCAAAGTCGGTTGTCCACCCACCGCACATAAATATCAATAAAGTTAGGCGGTATGAAGACGACGGCGGGCTGCCCTATGATCTTGCCGCCCAATCCAAACCACCCGCTCCATTTTTCCCCGTCCCACAGCTTGTGATAAACCGCTCCGTCTTGCCCGCGGACGTATACATCGCGAAAATTGTCGCCATTCGCAATAACTGCCGGAGCGCTACCCAGGCGAAAGTCACCATCCAGGTGTTCCGTCCAACCGTCATTGGATGGATTCCATTTTTGTCCGTCCCACCACTTTTGAAAAAGATGATCGTTCGTGCCGCGCGCGTAAATATCTCGCAAATCAGCGCCTATAGCTACGACCCCTGGAGGGCCCAGGATTTTTCCACCAAGCGAGAACCAGCGGCGCCATTCTTTGCCGTTCCAAGATTTGTGATAAACAGCACCGTCTTTGCCGCGGACGTAAACATCGCGGAAACTATCACCAAGAGCAGTTGCGGCCGGCCCACTACCTAACCTGAAGCCGCCGTCGTCATGCAAGATCCAGCCTGTTTCGGAAGGATTCCATCTCTTTCCGTCCCACCATTTCTGCCACAGCCGTTCACCCAAGCCGCGCGCATACACATCATAAAATCCCGAGTGGACCATTGTTGCCGAAACTCCGTCCAGCCGTCCGCCGAGATCAAACCATCCGTGCCAGCCGGATCCTTTTTCCGCCACAGCCGGCTTACTATTCCAGCGCCGGTTCGATGATGCTGCCGGGATTCCAACCGATTCAAACAGATCATAAGAAGACGCCGGCCAAGTCGAAATGTTATCGAGGGTGGCATGCATGTCTTTCAGCAGTTTCGGGTTCCACGCTGTATTTGCTGCCACAGTGTCAGTGTTAAAGACGCTGACAATGCAGACGCCATCTTCCCGGCGCGAGGTGTAAGGGCGAACGCCCGGCAATACGCCGCCCCACTCAAAGGAAGTGGTCGGGGACCACTGTTGCACACTCCAGCCTAGTCCCAGGATCGGCGGGCCGGGGTCTGGAATGGAAAACATCTGCTCGACCGTTTCGTGGTGTTTGAAAAGTCGATTCTCAAAACCCGAATCGAAGATCGATAGAATCTTGGCATAGTCCATCGCGGTCATCAGCCAACCGCCGACACCCACACCCACCTCGAGATTAACGTTGCCCTGGCAGTTCGGAACTGATGGCGGGTTATCCGACATCACGTTGGGAGCTAGACCGGCATCAACGGGATGGTAAGAGAGTTCGTAGGGAACTCGATCTTTTGCCAGCGAGCCCGCGGCCTGCGGCCGAACCAAACCAAGCGGCTCGAGGATGCTCTTGCGCACCGCCAACACATAGTTCATGCCGGTGAGCTTTTCGATGATCGTGGTCAGGACGAAGAAGTCAAAATTTCGATAAGGGTCGCCGCCAGGCTCATCATCGAATGTTAATGCGTAGCGAATGATTTCACGCTTGTTGTTTGCGGGAAGTGGATGAAGATATGCCTTGCAGACGAAAGGATCCAGGTCGGCAAATCCATGCCGGAGACCGCTGTTCATCGTCAGCAAATCTCTGACAGTCACAGTCGCCCATCGTGTGCTCTTGATGGGCAAGTCCTTATCAGTTATCACCACATTCCCCGGTAGTTTTTTCTTTGGTTCGGGCAGGTCCTTCAAAATTTCACTTACCTTGCTATCCAGGGTAAACGCTGGTGTAAACTCAGAGCCTTTTTCTAAAAGCTGATGGATGGCAATGGTCGTGATGAGCTTACTGCAACTGGCAAAGCGGAAGGGGCTGAGCTGCAAAGCGACGGGCTCCTTGTCGTCAAGCGTATAACTTTTGGCGAGAATTAATTTACCATTGCGGGCAACGGCGAGAGCGACGGCAGGCACTTGGTTCGCCTGCATAAAGTTGGTCCAGAGTTGTTCGAAAGTGGCCAATTCCGTCGCGCCTTCGCCTTGCACGATTGGCAATCCCATGTCATGTCCTCCGCTCAAGTGAACAGTTTATTGGTTTTGATCCGCAGGCAACTTCTTCGTGCCTGCGATGACTACAGAAAATGCTTTCTGCCCCGTTTCATGATTGCAGGTAAGGTCCTCGATGACGTCAGTAGGAGCGCCGAGAGATTGATCGGTAAAGGTGCAGTTACGTGGCCCTTCGACCAAATGGAGCGATCATCAAGATCGCTGCAGGCGCCCCTATTGCGGTGGCGTCGCGACGCGGAGGATCTCGGCTGAGGCGTTCTCAACGTGCGTGGCCACCTCCGGACAGCGCAGGCAGGCGGCTTTGCCTTCCTGTTGATACCAACGACATTCAGGCCGGATGCTGCATGGCGGCAACACATCAACGGCGCGTGGCAGGATTTGCACGATGCGCGTTGCTAGTTGGCAGTCCTTGCCGTCGAAGTGAACACAGGCACTCTCTTCACAACGTGCAGCAAAGCGAAAGATGTTGCGAGGGTCGACCTCACGGGTCGAAGATAGCAGTTGGGGAGTGACCGGCTGAGGCTCCTCGATCCAAGCGAGCCGCTTGCCGCTGGGCGTATCTTCCAATACGCCCAGCACCAAACTATCCTGCATGTCAGGTTGCGCACTCGGGCACATCAAAGGCTTGCGAGCGCCATCCTTCTCTTCCACGTTATTCATACCTCGCGTTACTGGATTGGGCTTTGCGGCTTAATGATGAACCCGCAAATTATTATCTTACCGTCCTTAATCACTTTCGGCGTGAGCGTGGCATCCGGAACAGCCGCTTTCACCTGTTTGGTTATGTCACGGGCCAGATCGTTGGGATTGATCTTTGCCGCGAGACTAGCGGCAATCTGGCGACCGATTAACGTGCCGCCCGGTAAAGTTCTTCCAGCACTGGCTTGGACAGCTTGATCGATTACGCTCGAGAGGTCGGCGATCTTAATGGTTCTTGCTTTTGTTGCCATAGCGCTTTTGGCTTCTCCTTCGTTACGGTTGTTGAGGCATGCTCCGAAGCGTCCAAAATGAATTGATAGAGAAGACGCGTGAGCCGGTGATGCGTTTGAGACAGCCGCACTCTATGCGCGAATAGCATCTCTGTCAATAAAAAACTCCGGCTGTTACTGCTCAATTAAAATGTCCGCTTAACTGCTCAGTGAAAATGTCCGCATGCTAGCAGCATGGGGACAATCACCTTGAATGAGAAACAACGTCGTCGTTGCGAGATCATCACGCGGCCGATCGCGAATAAGATTAGCAATAGCGAAGCCAGCGAGTTGCTGGGTCGGAGTAGTCGCCAAGTGCGACGTCCTTTAGAAACTCCCACGAAACTTCAAGGTAAGTAACTTATGGCGACTAACAGCAAAAAAGTATTTAGCAAAGACAGCGCAGCAGTGATATTAAATGGCCCTATCGGTAGGCGGCTTCTGAATGTCAGGGAGGCCGCCCAATACCTGGGACTCGAAGTAGACACCATCTACAGAAAGGCCAGGTTGCGGGAGGTTCCCTGCGTCAAGGTCGGTCGAGCGTTGCGATTCGATGTGAAAGCTCTAGAGCAATTCATCGAGAAGCACGCAATCGACGCCATTGACTGAAAGGAGAAGCTGCGAATGTCCATAAAGAAGAAATCAGAGGGAGTGTTTGAGGTCCGTTGGCGGGAAGGAGGAAGACAAAAGAGCCTGCGGGTCCACGGCAGTCATGAATTAGCGCGTAAGATCGAACGAAAGAAAATGTCGATACGGGATGAGAATCGCCACCTTGATGTTAAGCGCGAAGTTAATCTGCGAATGTCGGCGTTAATTGATCGGTACTGGAAGCAGTACGGCATCAAGAAGCGTTCGGCAGATCGTGAAAAGAGCATCCTTGAGGGCATCCGTTCTGAATTGGGTAAATCCTTCGTTCGTGAGGTTGACGGTAATGCAGTTAGCCGTTGGTACGAAAACCTCACGGCAGTTCATGAGTTGTCGCCGGGAACAGCGGTTCGGCATTTCAACGTCATGCACCACATGATGAAGAAGGCCGCCACCATCTGGACTAAGGACACTGGTATTGATCGGAATCCCGCCGATCACGTTGAGGTTAAACGACCAGACGATCAGAGGGATCGGTACTTATCCGAAGACGAGCTTCGGAGGCTCAAGGTGGCATTGGATGAAAAGATCTATCGCAAGGGCACGAATGATTTCAATAAGACGTACTGTCGGCTCAGATTGATAGTGCTAATCGCCGTTACGACCGGCATGCGCATGTCAGAAATCTTCGGCCTTACGTGGTCTGATGTGATGTACAACGAAGGATTGTTGGCGGTAAGAGCAAAGCTGAAGGGCGGTAAAATGCGTGACGTTCCGATGCCTCCCGAGCTCGCCGACGAGTTGCAGCGGTTCACGCCTCAACACGCTAACAACGTTCTTTATATCGCAGGAAATAACCACGAAAGGATCTTTCCTCCAAAGAAGGACGCTAAGGGCGAACGGCAACGCGTGGAAGGAAGTTTTGACGACTTACTCGAAAGAGCCGGAATCAAAGACTTTCGTTTTCACGATCTGCGCCACACGTTTGCATCGTGGTACATGATGAACGGTGGCGACCTTACGAGCTAGCAAAGATCTTGGTCCACTCGAATATAAAAATGACCGAGCGTTATGCGAAGCTGGCGAAGCACCATATTGCCAGAACCAGCAACACCGCTCGCGAAATGTGGAAGTTACTTGAACCGATCAGCAAGAAAGAAGCTGTAGGTAAACCGATGTACGCGTATTGTTCGCGCGAGGATTTTTGAATGTTTTTGGCTATCGCTAAGTTGTTGAAATTAATGGTGGCCAGGGACGGAATCGAACCGCCGACGCCGGCCTTTTCAGGGCCGCGCTCTACCAACTGAGCTACCTGGCCAGATGGTGAAAAAGAGCGCCAAGTATAGGAAGACGCCCCAATTACTGTCAAACCAAGGCTTCAAACCCTGAGTTTATTGTAAAGATTTTTGTCGGATTCGTCACAAAAAGTCGTTGACTCATTCGCGGTGGGGTGTATAATTCCCAGCGTTGCGGGTGGCGCTGATGCCCAAACGTCAGCTAGTCGTAAAAAAGACGCCATCCAATTCAAAATTGATAGTGCCCGCCAGTGCCAGCTCGGCCGCCGATCGCGCCCCCCGCAGTCGCTACCTTCGAGCTGGCACAGCCATTTTAAACTGCATTATCTGCCGCTAAGCCTGCACGGGCCATCAATTTCTCCGCTTCAGCCTGCGCCGTCACAATCGTCTCGCGCTCATCCAGGCTCAAAAGCTTCCGATCTCGGAGCACCAGTTTGCCATCGATGATCACCGTTTCAACGTCGTCCGCCTCAGCCGAATAGACCAGCGCCGAAACGACATCTCTCACGGGCGTGGTGTGCAAGTGGTCCAATCTCACCAACGAGAGATCCGCACGCTTTCCGATTTCGATACTGCCGATTTCCGTGTCCAGGCCCATGGCCTTTGCCCCGTCGATCGTAGCCATGCGAAGAACTCGATTGGCGGGCAGCACCTCAGGACCATGCAACACCTTTTGAAGCAACGCCGCAGTTCGCATTTCGCTAAACATATCGAGCCTGTTATTACAGGCAGCGCCATCCGCCCCCAACGACACTGAAATTCCCTCATCCAGCAGTTTCGCAATAGGCGCGATGCCGGAGCCGAGTTTCAGGTTTGACGAAGGACAGTGGACCACATTGGTGCCGGTGGTCTTGAGTGTCTCGATCTCATCGATGCTCAGATGAACACAATGGGCCAAAGCTACGTGCCGCCCGCTCAAACCCACACTATCGAGATAGGCAATGTTGCGCAGCCCGCTCTCTGCCTGGACCAACTCGCATTCCGTCCGGTTCTCTGAAGCGTGGGTATGGATCATCACGCCGCGCGCGCGCGCGAGTTTCGCAACCCGCTCGAGCAAATCTCGCGTGCAACTGATCGCAAAACGCGGCGCAAAGCAATAGCGGAGACGACCGCCGGCTTTGCCGTGCCACGCCTCGAGGAGTGCTACAGACTCATCGATTGAATTCGCGGTCTGCTCCTGCAAGGCCGCGGGCACTTCGTCGCCTTTGTCCATCATGCACTTGCCGACGGTGGCGCGAAATCCCGTTTCCTCTACAACCTTGAAGACCTCAGCGGTGTGGTTCACGGTCTCCATCGTAAGCGCGCAGGTGGTGCCTCCTTTAATGAGTTCGGCGATACCCAGGCGGGCAGAAGCTGCAATCGAGGTGGCGGAGTGCGCTGCTTCCATGGGCCATACCCGCTGCTTCAGCCAATCGATCAGGGCGAGATCGTCCGCTGCGCCGCGAAAGATTGTCTGGCAGAGATGTATGTGCGTTTGGACAAAGCCGGGAATTGCGGCACAGCCGCCAGCATCAATAACTGTATCGGCTGTTTGGCCTGAGCCACCAATCTCCGCGATTCGTCCGCCGGCAATGAAGATATCGCCACGCACGATGGAATTGCCCTGGTCCATCGTAACGAGCGTGCCGTTTTTAATGAGGATTGAAGACATACTGGAAGACAGTTTACGCCACAAAGAGGCACAAAAAGCACAAAATGTTTGCGCTGAAGCTACTTTAAGCTTCGCAAATGATTTGTGCTTTTTGTGCCTCTTTGTGGCTCTTTAACTACTTCGTGGCCGCCTTTGAGGCTTCGGGTTCTTCTCGAACTGGCAGGCCGAGCTTTATTTTGACGTCCTTCTCAATTTTTCGCAGCACCTCGGGATGGTCTTTCAATGCCTGTTTGGCGTTTTCCCGTCCCTGGCCCAACCGCTCGCCTTTATAAGAAAACCAGGCGCCACTCTTTTCCACCGCTCGCTGGGCCACCGCCAGATCGAGCAGATCGCCTTCGCGCGAAATACCTTCGCCATACATGATGTCGAATTCACACTCACGGAACGGCGGCGCGACTTTGTTCTTTGCCACTTTCACTTTCGTGCGATTGCCAACCACGCGATCGCCATCTTTGATTGCTCCGATGCGCCGGATATCAAGTCGCAGCGAAGAATAAAACTTGAGGGCGCGCCCGCCGGTGGTCGTCTCCGGATTGCCGAACATGACGCCGATCTTTTCGCGGATCTGGTTGATGAAGATGAAGCAGGTGTTTGACTGCGAAACTATCGCCGTGAGCTTGCGCAGCGCCTGCGACATCAAGCGTGCTTGCAAGCCCGGCAACGAGTCGCCCATTTCACCGTCTAGCTCCGCACGCGGCACCAACGCCGCGACTGAATCGACGACGATCACGTCAACTCCGTTCGAGCGAACGAGCGCTTCGGCAATCTCCAGCGCCTGTTCACCAGAGTCGGGTTGTGAAATCAGTAGCTGGTCTATATCGACTCCGAGCTTGCCGGCATACTCAGCGTCCATCGCGTGCTCGGCATCGATGTATGCCGCCACTCCGCCGGCTTTTTGCGCTTCCGCCACGATGTGCAGCGCCAGAGTAGTCTTGCCGGAACTCTCCGGCCCATAGATCTCGACGATGCGTCCACGAGGAACTCCGCCGACACCGACAGCCGCATCCAGGCTGAGCGAGGTCGTCGAAATAGCCGGCACATCGGAAACTTCGCGCTCGCCGAGCCGCATAATCGACCCTTTGCCAAACTTCTTTTCAATGTTTGCTAATGCGGCTTCAACTGCCCGGCCGCGGTCCGCACTTGCTCGGTCATCTGCCATAACATACATCGCTTTCTTCCGCTCCTCTTCTCAGAATCCGCCTTCAGACTCCTTCAGCGAGCAGAGCATAACACAGTGTTTCACACTTGCAACAATAATTTTCGCTTGAGAGGTGAGGTTTTTTGGAACGCCCTCTCGTGAGGTTTTGCGCATCGGGCGTGAACTTTAACAGAATCCTGTTAACTCTGTAAATCCTGTAAAAATTGACCGATCCGCCCGGCAAGATCCGGCGCACCAGCCAACCGTTCCATCTCAGCCACAATCGCCGACCCGACGACAGCGGCGTCAGCGTAACGATGCACGTCAGCAACCTGCTCCGCGTTTGAAATACCGAAGCCAACGGCAACGGGAAGCGTCGAAAACCGTCGCATGCGAGTGACGAGCTTTTCCGCCTCCGCGCTCACGCTCGCACGAGTGCCCGTCACTCCTGCTCTTGAAACAGCGTAGATGAATCCGCGCGCATGCTCCGCAACCAACTTCAGGCGCTCATCAGTTGAAGTGGGCGCGACGAGAAAGATCATGTCCAACTCACGCGCCTGCAACTCTGTTTCAAACTCGCTGGCTTCTTCAGGAGTGAGATCGGTGACTAAAACACCGTCGAGACCGGCGTCTCTTGCAGCTTGCGCCACGCGCTTCAAGCCAAACTGCAACAGTGGATTGTAGTAGCTGAAAAGAATGATCGGAGTATCGATACGCTTGCGCGCACGAGCAGCAGTATCGAGCAGTTCCTGCAAACTAAAATTGTGTTTGAGTGCTCTTTCCGATGCGCGTTGAATGACTGGGCCGTCTGCCATCGGATCGCTGAATGGCACGCCCAGTTCAATCAACATCGCGCCGGCTTGCGATAGAGTGATTAGCAGTTGTTCGGTTGTCGCAAGGTCCGGATCGCCCGCAGTGACATAAGGAATGATTCCCTTTTTGCCTTGCTGCTTCAGCGAGTTGAAAGTGTCTGCGATGCGTCCCACGAAAAGTCATTTACAAGATTTACATGATTGTTCAGGATTTACATGTAAATCTTGTCAATCATGTAAATCTTGTAAAACGGAATTTACGTCTTTATCTCCGCGTCCGGAAAGGTTCACGACTACCATCTGATCTCGTTTCATGTCTCGCGTGACTTTAATTGCCTGCGCAATGGCGTGGGCTGATTCGAGCGCTGGAATGATGCCCTCGAGTTTGGAAAGGAGATGAAATGCTTCCAGCGCCTCACTGTCAGAAACGGAAACGTATTCAACTCGGTTCGAGTCGTGCAGAAACGCGTGTTCCGGTCCGATGGAGGGGTAATCGAGACCGGCTGAGATTGAGTGAGTTGCCGCAACTTGCCCATGATCATCCTGCAAGACATAACTCATCGTGCCTTGCAAGACTCCGGGACGCCCGCCTCCAGCAACGTTGAATCGAGCCGCATGTTGGCCCAACTCGTTGCCGGAGCCGCCCGCCTCAACACCGATCATTTTTACGTCCGCGTCAGTCAGAAACGGATGAAACAATCCAATCGAATTCGATCCGCCTCCAACACACGCGATAAGAACATCCGGCAGGCGGCCTTCCTGCTCCAGAATTTGTGCGCGTGCTTCGGTTCCGATCACGCTTTGAAAGTCGCGCACCATGAGCGGGTACGGATGTGGACCAAGCGCACTTCCGAGCAGGTAGTAAGTATCGCCGACGTTCGTCACCCAGTCGCGCAGCGCTTCATTAATTGCGTCCTTCAACGTGCGCGAACCCGCGTTGACTTCACGAACTTCCGCGCCGAGTAATTCCATGCGAAAGACATTCAAAGCCTGCCGGCGCATATCTTCCGGGCCCATGTAGACAACGCAATTCAATCCGAACAGCGCGCACACGGTCGCGCTTGCGACACCATGCTGCCCGGCGCCGGTTTCGGCGACGATGCGTTGCTTGTTCATGCGGCGCGCGAGCAGCACTTGACCGAGCGTGTTGTTAATTTTGTGGGCGCCGGTGTGAAGGAGATCTTCGCGTTTGAGATAGATTTTTGCGCCGCCGCAGTACTCAGTCAGACGCGCCGCGTGAAAAAGAGGCGTGGCCCTGCCGGCATAGTTGTGCAGCAGGTTTTTAAGTTCCGATTGAAATGATTCATCGTCGCGGCTTGCGAGGTACGCCGCGGTCAATTCCTCGAGCGGCGCCATCAACGTCTCCGGCACAAACCGGCCACCATAACGGCCCCAGTGACCAAGCGAGTCCGGTTGTGTAATTGAGGGCATATGATTTTAGAACCATCCACAGATTACACAGATTACACCGATTGAAGAAAACATCTGTGTAATCTGTGTAATCTGTGGATGGATTTTACACTCCTGGAAGTTTCTCCTGTAGCAGCGGCGCGACGGAAACCCGATCTCGACCGGCATTCTTGGAAACGTAGAGTGCCTCATCGCTCGCCGAGTAAAGCGCTCTCTCCGAAGTTGCACTCTCCGGACATCCCGCAACACCAATACTCACGGTTACAGTACCAACACCTTCGACCCGTTTACTGCCAAGCGCTGCTCGCAGTCGTCCGGCTGCGGTTACGGCTTTCTCCAGATCGACGCCCGCGAGCAACAGCGCAAACTCTTCTCCGCCCAAGCGCGCGGCTGTATCGTTGTCGCGTGACACTTCCTTTAACGTCTGCGCGATCTGCCGGATCACGACGTCGCCTGCGGGATGGCCAAACTTATCATTGATCGACTTCAAATGATCGATATCGAGCATGAGCAAAGCGCACGGCACGCGATAACGCCGCCACCTTTCAACCTCGCGCGACAACGCAACACGAAACCGGCGACGATTCGCAAGTCCTGTTAAAGAATCCAAATCGGCGTCGGCCCTTAAAAGATCGATCTTCTGCCGCAGCAGCACTAACTGCTGAGTTCTCTCGATCAAAAGATCGATTTCAGCGGGCAAGTTAAAATAATCAAAAGCGCCTTCGATCATCGCACCACGCCGCATCGCCACCGTCGAAAGTTCAGAGCCCACCAGGAGAAGCGGAATTCCATCTTCCGACTGGGCGAGCATCTTTGCCAACTCTTTGACTCTCAAGCCACGAGTCGAGGCGTCAGCAATGACGAGGTGCGGACGCGTTCGCGTAAGCGAGACGATAGCGGCCGTGCCGTTTGCAACACTGAAGACGTCGATACTTCTCGCCGAGAAAGCTTCGACAAATTGCACCCGGTTGTTCTTTGCGATTAACAGGATACGGCCACGGGTACGATCTGAAGGTCGTGTTATTGGTCCTTTTTCAGCGCGCGCACTCATAATCAGACCTGGAGAGGTCAACAAACCAAATAAGCTTGTTCGGGGAGGACAATCTGAAGTTTTCAGGCTCCGGGGCAAAGACAAGCATACTCTGCGACTGTAGGGAAACGTCAAGGTTTAACACTTCGCACCGCCTTAATAAACGCGCGCATTCGCTCGTGGTTCTTTTTTCCCGCCCTGTCTTCGAGGGCACTGCACGCATCGACCGCATACGGACGCACAGTCGCGATTGCTTCTTCAATATTCTCCGGCGACAGGCCGCCCGCTAGAAACAGTTTCGGCACAAGCCGGCTGACCTCCCGAGCGAGCGACCAGTCGAATGTTTTACCCGTACCGCCTCGCAATTTATTGTCGCTCGCGTCGAGCATGATGGCTTCGACTTCGTAAGACTTAATCACGTCGATGTCGAAGTCGTTTGAGACAGCTAACGTTTTGATTACGTAACGATCAGCAAGTTCGCGGCAATAGCTCGGCGACTCATCGCCGTGTAGTTGCAGTGCCGCCACTCCGGCTTCGGCAGCGATACGCGCGGCAGCTTCCTCGTTGACGAAAACACCGACCGTGAGAACGGAAGCTGGAAGCTGTTCGATGATCTCGCGGGCGCTTTGCGGGGTGATGTAACGCGGGCTGGGTTTGTAGAAATTGAACCCCAGCGCGTCGGCGCCCGCGGTAACTGCGGCCAGCGCGTCGTCAATATTCGTGATGCCACAGATTTTAACGAATGTCATTTCTGAAATTGCGTAGCGCTTCTTCGGGATTCTCCGAACGCATCAGCGTTTCGCCAATTAAAAAGCCGCGGTAACCAGCTTGCCGCAAACGCTGCAAATCTTCCGAGCTATGCAATCCGCTTTCGCTAATCAATACAGCGCTCGTGGGTGCTTCGCCTGCGAGTGACAGCGATGTCTGGAGTGATACTTCAAACGTGCGGAGGTCGCGATTGTTCACACCAATCAAATTCGCGCCGCTAGCCGCTGCTCGTTTCATCTCGTCGCCGGTGTGAACTTCAACCAGAGCATCCATTCCCAGTTCATCTTCGGCTAGTCGCCTGAGACGCGACAGCAGTTCGTCGTCAAGAGCAGCGACGATTAACAGCACCGCGTCGGCGCCTGCGGCGGCTGACTCGTAAACCTGATACTCTTCGAAAACAAAATCCTTGCGCAACACCGGCAACTCAATCGTTGCCTTGACTCTTCGCAGATCATCCAGTGAACCGGCGAAGTAATCTTCCTCGGTCAACACTGAAATCCCAGCGGCGCCACCTGCCCGGTAGCTCTGCGCGATCTCAATCAGATTCGCGTCGGCGCGGATCGTTCCTTTCGAAGGCGAGCGGCGCTTGAACTCGGCGATGACATTGATCCCCTCCGCACGCAGAGCATTGAGCAACGCGTGCGGCTTCGCATTGCGGCGCGCTTCGTAAGCGAGATTACGCATCCGTTTGGGGAGAATCGTCTCTTTCGCAGCAGCAACCCGCTCACGTTTTTTCGTAATGATTTCCGAAAGGATGTTCATTCAAGAAAGTATTCCTCGCAAAGGCGCAAAGGCGCAAAGGTTTGGGCGCCCGCTTCCTTTGCGCCTTTGCGAGGTCAACTGCTCGTCGCCTCAATCAACCGTTCCAACTTCGCGAGCGCCGCTCTACTGTCGATCGCGTCCGCAGCCATTCTCGCACCCTCACGCAGATCACCTGCGGCCCCACCCAGCAACAACGCGGCTGCTGCATTCATAATCACCAACGCTCGCGCCTCATCACTCCGCTTACCCTCAAGAACATCGCTCACGATTTGCGCATTAGCATCAGTATCACCGCCTCGCAAATGCTCGAGCGACCCAAGCTCAAAACCGAAGTCTCCCGGCTCGATCTCAAATGTCTTCACTTGCCCGTCCTGCGCCTCTGCAACGTGAGTCTTGCCCGCGAGGGTGATCTCATCCAATCCATCCTCGCCATGGACCACCCACGCGCGCTCAGTGCCGAGCGCAGCCAGTACGTGGGCAAGCTTTTCCGCCAGGTCCTTTCGCCACACGCCAATGATCTGACGTGGCGCGCCGGCGGGATTACTTAACGGCCCCAGCAAATTGAACGTCGTGTGAATACCCAATTGGCGACGAATAGCAGCCACCCGCGCCGTGGCCCCGTGATACAGCGGCGCAAACATGAAGCAGATCCCGATCTCGTTGAGCGCGTTTTCAGATACCAGCGGAATGGCTGAAACGTTAACGCCCAATGCGGTTAACAGATCGGCACTGCCCGATTTGCTACTCGCCGCCCGGTTTCCATGTTTCGCGACCGGCAACCCCGCGCCCGCAATGACAAATGCCGCCGCGGTCGAGATGTTGAAAGTTTTCGCGCGACTCGATCCCGTTCCAGCAGTGTCGATAAAGCACGAATGTTTTGCAACAACGCGGATTGCCCGCGAGCGCAATCCTTCCGCCAGTCCGGTCAACTCTTCAACTGTTTCACCCTTGCTTGCCAGGGCTACGAGCGCTCCTGAAATCTGCGCGTCAGTGGCTTCGGCATCGAGCAGGGCTTCGAGTAGCTCGAAAGCCTCTTCGCGATTCAAGTCTTCGCGGCGTACGAGCCGCGCGAGGAATTCAGTTAATGGATGGTTAGCCATAAGAGTGAGGACGCTACAGTTTCAGGAAGTTGGCCAGCAGTTGTTTGCCGTCGGAGGTCAGGATCGATTCGGGATGAAACTGCACACCTTCCACTTTCATTTCACGGTGACGCAAACCCATGATGATATCGTCTGCGGTAAACGCGGAGATCTCGAGACAAGCGGGCAACGACTCCTTCTCGACGATCAGCGAGTGATAGCGTCCGGCGAGGAAGTGGTCCTGCAGTCCGTTGAAGATCGTTTTGCCGTCATGACAAACTTCAGAAGCTTTGCCATGCATCAGTTCGGGTGCGCGAACCACTTTGCCGCCAAAGGCCTGGCCGATCGCCTGATGGCCCAGGCACACGCCCAGCAACGGTATCTTTCCCGCAGACCGCTGGATGACCTTCAGAGTTATTCCCGCGTCATTCGGGGTGCCGGGTCCGGGTGAAATGACGATTCTCTCAGGTCGCAAGTCATTCTCAATCTCGTCGAGCGTGACTCGATTGTTTCGACGCACCTCAACAGTCTCACCAAGCTCGCCAAGATATTGGACGAGGTTGTAAGTGAACGAGTCGTAGTTGTCGATTACTAACAGCATGAATTAGCCACGGATGAACACGGATTTATTTCTTACATGGATTGACGACAGCGCGATTGATCCTGACTGGCTTCTCCGGCTTCTCGCCATCCGCCGGCGCCTGGTTGATCGCATCTGCAACTTCGATCCCTTTCGTCACAGTACCAAACGCAGAAAACTTGCCGTCGAGGTGCTGGCCGGGTCCGACAAGAATGAAGAAGTGAGTCGTGGTGCTGTTTGGCTCGTCGGTACGCGCCATGGAGACAATACCGCGAACGTGCTTGACGATACTCGGCTCATCGGGAAGCTTGCGCGTCATTCGCTTCGCCAGCTCCGCATTCCACTTCTGGCTCGTGGAAAGATTGCCACCCTGAATGACAAAGCCTTTAACAATGCGACTAAACGTCGTCGTATCGAGCGCGCCTGTAGCCGAGAGGTTGAGAAAATTCCTCACAGCTTCCGGAGCGACTTCCGGCATCAACGCGATCTCAATCGCGCCGAGCTCGGTCTCGAGCGTGACGCACTGGCTCGCCATCTTCTCAACTGACGCACCGTCGAAAGGTTCAGCAGCAGTTAGTTCGGTGGTCGTTCTGGCATTAGCTTTCTTCGGCTCTTCCTGGGCACTGACAACCGTTGCTGCCAAAACCAGCCCAAAAATAATGCTGCTAATCTTGAAAATCCTGTACATCCTGTCTAAAGCCCCCGCTGAGCCATTTCGATCGCGCGAAACATCGCGCGCGCTTTGTTCACCGTCTCCGCGTACTCGTGTTCGGGAATTGAATCAGCCACGATGCCCGCCCCAGCCTGGACCATCGCTTCCCCGTTTCGTAACACGATGGTCCTGATCGCGATACACGAATCGAGATTGTCGGCGTAATCCATGTACAACACCGATCCCGCATAAATCCCGCGGCGATCCGGTTCGAGTCCGCGAATAATCTCCATCGCGCGAATCTTCGGCGCTCCCGTGACAGTACCCGCCGGAAAACACGAAGCCAACGCGTCGAAGCGATCCAGACCATCCCGCAAACGCGAGCGCAGACTTGTTTCCAGATGCTGCACGTGTGAATAACGTTCGACGTGCATCAGATCTTCAACTTTGACCGAGCCGTAATCGGAAACGCGTCCGAGATCGTTGCGCCCGAGATCGACGAGCATCATGTGCTCCGCGATCTCCTTTTCATCCGACTTCAAATCCTCGCCCAGCATCCAGTCTTCGGTCTCTGTCGCGCCGCGTTTTCTCGTGCCTGCAATCGGGCGGTAGTCGAGTCGCTGGCCATGGCAACGGACAAGCATCTCGGGTGAAGCGCCGACTACTGTCTCTTCTCCTATTCGCAGAAAGAACATGTAGGGCGAGGGATTTATCGCACGCAGCGCTCGATAAATCTGGAGTGGGTCGCCATTGAACTGTGCCGAGAATCGTTGTGACAACACTACCTGGTAACAATCACCGGCAGCGATGTGCTCCTTGACTTGGCGCACGCCATCTTCAAAAGCTCGTCGTGACCAGTTTGCCTGCAATGAAATATTTCCGGTGTTCTCGTGCCGGCGTTGCATCTCCGGCATAGGTCCCGTTTCAAAGATCTTCTTTTCCACTTCCCTGGTGCGGGCGACTGCATCGTCGTAAAGCGCACGCAACCGGTCGTGGCTTCCGCCTGCCTCTTCCGTGAAAACGATCGAGACGATCTCCAACCGCTGCTTCACACGGTCAAAGGCGATAACCGTGCGATAAAACATCCAGACCGCATCGGTTGGTCCATCGAGCGGTTGAGTTGTGTCGTCTCGCAAAGCCGGCTCAAACCACTGTGCCGCATCGTAACCAAGATATCCGACCGCGCCGCCTGCGAAAGGCACGAGTCCTGATCGACGCGCAAGCGAGCGCCTGCGGAAATAGTCTCTGACCCATTCAGTCGCAAATCCCGGAAACGACTCGGTCTTGCCGTCGCGCTCGACAATCGTTTGCATTCCTTTGCCGCGTACGATCATCTCCGGTTCGGCGCCCAAAAACGAGTAGCGGGCAATGCGTTCACCACCTTCAACCGACTCGAGCAAAAAAGCATAAGGCGAATTACCGGCGATGCGCATAAAAGCACCAACAGGCGTGTGCAAATCCGCCAGCACCGAGCGCACAACCGGGACAACGTTGCCCTGCCGCGCCTCGCTTACAAACGCCTCGAAATTTGGGGGCTGCAGATCCAGCATGTTCACTCTGATCTCTGCGTAACCTCTGCGTACCTCTGTGTCCTCTGCGGTTAAATTTATTTCATCTCCTATTTACCGCAGAGGGCGCAGAGGTACGCAGAGGTTACGCAGAGAGGTACTTCATAACAAACGGTTCGTAGCTAACCACTGGCCACCATCAATAACCAATACCGTGCCGTTGATAAAACTCGCCGCGTCGGAACAGATGAAGACCGCCGCCCTCTCGATATCGGCGATTCGCCCAAAACGACCAAGCGGAATATTCTTCCGCAACCGATCCTTGACCGGCTCAGGCACCAGCCGTTTCATTCCTTCCGTGTCTTCGATTGGACCAGGCGCGATGGCGTTCACGCGGATTCCATAACGACCCCACTCGACCGCAAGGTTGCGTGTCAACGCGTCAACACCCGCTTTCGCCGCCGAGACGTGAAGCTGCATCGGCGTGCCCAGGTAATGAAGCGTCGCACTGATGTTCAGAATCTGTCCGCGATGTTCCTTGAGTTGGGCAAACGCCGCGCGGCAAACGTTGAATGTGCCCTTGAGATCGATGTCAACGACGGTCCCAAATCCATTTGGCGACAACTCTTCAGCCGTGCAGAGAAAGTTGCCGGCCGCGCCGTTCACAACGATATCGATCTTGCCAAAGTGTTCGATAGTTTGCGCGACAGCTTTTTCGACTTCTTCCGGCCGGCGAACGTCTGCCGCGACGGCTAGTGCTTTGCCGCCGGCCTGGTTGATAGCATCCGCAGCGGGTTGAAGATGGTCCATCTTACGGCTCACAAGCGCAACGGCGGCACCTGATTCCGCAAGCGCGCGCGCGACTCCGCCGGTGATGCCGGTGCCGCCGCCGGTAACGAACGCCACGCGTCCATTCAGAATTCCCGCAACAAAGATTGCTTCGCTCATAGTCGGATCGCTTCTTCGAGTTTGAACTTTCCTTCGTATAAAGCTTTGCCCACAATAACGCTGTCGAGCAGTGGCTCGCCGGTGTCCCGAAGACGTTTGATATCGTCGAGACTGGAAACGCCGCCCGAAGCAGTCACGCGCACATTAGCGGCACGAACAACCGCGAGCGTCTGCTCGACGTTTGGTCCGCGCAGAGTTCCGTCACGAGTAATATCAGTATAAATGATTCGTTGGACGCCGGAATCAGCGACGGACCGAGCGAGGTCAACAGCCATCACGGGCGTCGATGTTTCCCAACCACGCGACATCACGCGCCCATCACGCGCATCGATCCCGACGCAGATCTTTGAGGAGAATCGCCGGACAAAATCTTTCAAAAAATCCGGCGCTTCAGCGGCGAGCGTCCCTAAAACAACGCGAGCCACTCCCGCATCGCAAAGCTGTTGCGCATCTTCGAGCGATCGAACACCACCACCGAACTCAACCGGCACACCCACCGCGTTAACAATCTTCTTCACAACGGCTCGGTTCGGCGAATCTGCTTCGTTGAATGCGCCATCGAGATCCACCACGTGAATCAAGGTCGCTCCCGCAGATGCAAACTCCTTCGCCACCTCAACCGGGTTCTCGTTGTAAACAGTCATTTCAGACTTCCGCCCCTGCATCAGCCGCACGCACAGACCATTCTTGAGATCAATCGCCGGTATGACAGTCATCATTCAAGTAAACCCATCCGCAGATTGCGCAGATTACACAGAAAGAAATCTGTGCAAGCTGCGCAATCTGTGGATGGATTTATCACACTCCAATCAAGCTCATCACTTCGTCAAACAACAGTCCATTCGTCGCGATCGCATTTCCGCCTGCTGCTGTCTTCACGCCGCGCCAGTCAGTGAAAGTACCGCCCGCCTCTTCCATGATCGGCAACAGCGCAGCACAGTCCCAGAAGTTCATCACCGGATCGAGCATCACATCCGCGCGTCCGGTTGCGACCAGCACATAACCATAACAGTCACCCCAGGTGCGGCTTGTCTTTGCTCGGCCTTGCAGCAACTCAGCCGCACGACCAAAGCCGTATTGCGCGGACGCGGAAAAGTCGGTCGATAATAACAGCGCATCTTCCAGCTTCCTCGTAGCGGAGACTCTCGCCGGCTCTCCGTTCAAAAAACACCCCATACCTTTTGCTGCTGAAACCATCTCACCTAACGCCGGCATGTTCACGACTCCCGCGACCAATTGCTGGTTAATCTCGACGGCAATCAACACTCCATATAAAGGAATACCATGCACAAAAGCGAAGGTGCCATCAATCGGATCCACTATCCAACGTCGCCCCGATCTTCCGGGCGACTCGCCTCGCTCCTCACCGAGAACACCGTCATCCGGAAACTCTTTTCCAATGCGTTCGCGCAGAAAATCTTCGGCTAGTTGATCTGCGATGGTAACGTAACTGCCGTCTGCTTTCGTGCTTGTCTCCGGCTGCTTGCGAAAGTACTGCAACGTGATGCCGCCTGCCCCACGCGCGAGTCCCATTGCGAATTCGAGCAATTGGTTAAGCTCGTTCATCCGAGCCTCCGCGTCGTTGCTCGAGCTCATTCGCGATCTCTTCAAGACTGACGCCGCGCGCAACGAGTAACACAAGCAAGTGATAAACGAGGTCAGAAACTTCCGAAACGAGCCGTCCGCGGTCGTCGTTCTTTGCCGCGATGATGGTCTCCGCGGATTCCTCGCCGAGTTTTTTGAGTATCTTGTCGAGACCCTCTTCGAAGAGATATGTCGTGTATGAACCGGAAGGCCGCTCGCGCTCACGGTTTTGAATCAGATCATAAAGTCTCGTGAGCAAGGAACCGCTTTGAGCGATCTCAAAACATGAAACAGCCCCCGTGTGACAGGCAGGCCCTGCCGGATCAACCAACACCACGATCGCGTCGCGGTCACAATCGAGCGCGAGACTCACGACCTGCTGCGTGTTACCAGACGTTTCGCCTTTGTGCCAGAGTTCATTTCTCGAGCGTGACCAGAACCACGTCTGCCCCGTTTCGATCGTGCGGGCCAGGCTTTCTTCGTTCATGTAGGCGAGCGTGAGCACTTCACGAGTCTTTGCATTCTGAACAATCGCGGGTATCAATCCGCGTTCGTCGAATTTAATCTCGTGAAGATTGATGGAACTCATCTTATTTCCAGTCCTCGATCCCGCAAGTGGGTCTTTACTTCAGCAATCGACAACTCGCCAAAGTGAAACAACGAGGCCGCGAGCACAGCACTAGCGCCTCCTGCCGTCAGCGCGTCATAAAAATGTTCAACTTTGCCGGCTCCGCCCGACGCGATCACCGAGATTCGCACCGCGCTCGAAACCGCACTCGTCAACTCGATGTCGTAGCCGGCACGCGTGCCGTCGCAATCCATACTCGTCAGCAGTATCTCGCCGGCGCCGAGCTTCTCCGCGCGCATGGCCCATTCAACCGCATCGCGCCCAACGGCGCGACGACCGCCATGCGTGTAAACATCCCAACCACCTTCCTCGCGCCTGCGCGCATCGATCGCCACGACAACACATTGACTGCCAAACGTTTCAGCACACGCGCTGATTAACTCCGGATTCTCGACGGCGGCAGTGTTCAGCGTGATCTTGTCGGCACCGGCGCGGAGGATTGCGCGAATGTCCTCCACCGAACGCAAGCCACCGCCAACCGTGAAAGGAATAAATACTTCATCAGCTACGCGACGCACCAGTTCCGCAACGATCTTTCTGCTGTCTGACGATGCCGTGATATCAAGGAATGTTAATTCATCAGCGCCCTCGAGATCGTAACGCTTTGCCTGCGCGACCGGATCGCCGGCGTCGGTCAGCGAGACAAAGCGAATCCCTTTGACAACACGACCATTATCAACGTCGAGACACGGTATGATTCTCTTCGCGAGCATTTAGATCAGCGCTGATCTGAATAAAAATCCGTGTTTATCCGTGTTCCGAAGTTTCGAAGCATCCGCAATCCAACATCCTGGCTCTTCTCCGGATGAAACTGCACTCCACAAACATTCTCATCCGCAACGACTGACGCATAGCGCCCGCCATACTCAGTCTCCCCAACCACAACTCTCTCCTCCGCGGGCTCGCAGTAAAACGAATGCACGAAATAGCAGAACGAGCCATCGCCAACCCCTTCAAACAACGCATGCGGACGCGTCTGGTGAATACGGTTCCAACCAACCTGCGGCACAACGAGATCGTTATCAAACCTCCGCACTCTTCCTTTTAACAACCCGAGCCCGAGTGTCGAACCAAACTCCTCTGACTCTTCAAACAGCAATTGCATACCGACACACACACCAAGCAACGGCGTCCCATCACTCGCTCGTTCCCTCACGAACTCGTCAAAGCCTCGTTCCTTCAGCGCTTTCATGCACGCGCCAAACGCACCCACACCAGGCAACACCAACCTCTCCGCGGCGCGCAACTCACGTTCGTCGCCCGTGACAATCGCTTCACAACCTGTCGCGGCAAACGCTTTCTCCACCGAGCGAAGATTGCCAACGCCGTAATCAATGATCGCCACTCTCACAACGAACCCTTCGTGCTCGGAATACCGGTGATGCGACTGTTGCGCTCGACCGCCTGTCGCAACGCACGCGCCGATGCCTTGAATGTCCCTTCGAGAATGTGATGAGTGTTCCGTCCACGCAAACAATCGATATGAAGATTGAACTTCGCGGTTTCCGCGAACGAGCGCCAGAAGTGTTCGGCGAGCTCGACCGAGAAGTTTCCAATCATCTGCCGCCGCGTCGGCACCTCATAAACGAGAAAGAACCGGCCCGAGAGATCGATCACTGACCGGCATAACGCTTCATCCATCGGCACAACCGCTTCACCGTAGCGATTAATGCCTGTCTTGTCTCCAAGTGCCTGGACCAGCGCCTGGCCGAATGTGATCGCGATGTCTTCGACCGAGTGATGATCGTCAATCTCCAGATCCCCATTGCAGGTGATCTGCAAGTCAAACAGTCCATGCTTGGCGAAGAGTTCGAGCATGTGTTCGAGAAACGGCAAGCCGATGGAAACGCTTGATTGACCGCTGCCGTCGAGATTGAGCTCGACGCGCACGTCGGTTTCCTTGGTCTTGCGATGGACCATTGCGGTCCTGCTTTTGTTAGCCACAGATTTCACGGATTGCTGATAACAGCCTGTCATTCTCTTCCGGGGTACCAACGCTGAACCGGAAATACTCCCGCAACATCGGATAGCCACTCACGTCGCGAATCAAAATATCGTGCTTCAACAAATCCGCGAAGATCCGCATGGGATCCGTGGCCGATTTCACCACCATGAAGTTTCCTTTCGAGGCCACTGGCGACAAGCCATTGATTTTCGACAACTCAGTGAAGAGACGTTCACGCTCGGAGATGATCCTGCCGACCAACGGACGAAGTTCGCTTTCGTAGTTTTCTATTGCAACTTCCGCGGCCATCTGCGAGAACGCATTCAGGTTGTACGGCAATACCGCTTTACGAATCTCCCGCACTAAATCCGGCGGTCCGAGTAGATAGCCGATGCGCAAAGCTGCAAAAGCCATCGCCTTTGAAAAAGTTCGTAACACGATCAGGTTCTCGTGCTCTGCCAGGAGGGGCACGACTGAGTGTTCGGCAAACTCGTGATACGCCTCGTCGATAACGATAAGCCCGCGCGAGGTCCGCAGCAGCGTTCTCAAGCAACTCTCATCGATAACACAGCCGGTCGGATTGTTTGGCGAGCAGATGATCGTAACGTCCGGCTGTCTCGCTTCAACCATCGTTTGTAATGCTTCACTGTCGTATTGCAAGCCGGACGTTAGAGGAACGCTTTCGACGTCACCGCCAAGAATCGTCCCGACTTGCCGGTAAAGGGCGAAAGTCGGTTCTGAAATCAGCACACTCTTTCCGGTTGCAATGGTAACCATCAGCAGAGCCTGGATCAGCTCATTAGAACCATTGCCGGCAATGACTCCATCCGGTATCCATCCCGCAAACGCAGCTAGTCGCTCATGCAGACTTGCAGGCACGAAGTCGGGATAACGCGACCACTTGCGCGCGGCAAACCGGCGCAACACTTCGTCCTTAATTCGACTTGGCGCGTCCCATGGGTTCTCGTTTTGGTTGAGCTTGATTGAGGCGCGATGCGGCGATAGTGTGTACGCGCGCAACGCCCGGACTGCTGGTTTGACGGAGTTGAGTGGCTCTTTCATTTCCTTATCAACGCCGACCTCGCGTGCCCGTTCAGCCCTTCGCACTCGGCAAGCACGGCGACGCTCTCCGCCGCTGCCTCGAACGCTTCTTTCGAGTACCGCAACAGACTCGTTCGCTTCACAAAATCATAAACACCCAACGCCGATGAGAAACGCGCAGTCCTGCCCGTGGGCAAGACGTGGTTTGGACCAGCGATGTAATCACCCACTGCCTCAGGTGTGTACGCTCCGAAGAAGATCGCGCCCGCATGCCGAATCTTCTTCGCCACTCCTTCATCGTTACTCGTCACAATCTGCACATGTTCCGGCGCCAGCTCATTCACAATCGCACACGCTTCATCCAACGTCTCCACCAGGATGATCGCACCGTACTCTTTCAACGAAGCCATCACAATCTCACGCCGTGGCAGTGATTCTGCTTGTTGCTCTACTTCATTCGCGACGTCGTTCGCCAGCCGCTCACTGCTGGTGATCAGAATCGCCGACGCATCCTCACCGTGTTCCGCCTGGGCCAACAGATCCGCGGCGACGAAGTCTGGCCGCGCGGTCTCATCGGCGACGATCACGACTTCAGTCGGCCCGGCAATCGCATCAATGCCTACGACTCCAAACACAAGCTTCTTCGCCGCTGCCACATATTTATTCCCCGGGCCCGTAATCTTATCGACGCGCGGAACAGTCTGCGTGCCGAAAGCCAATGCTGCTATCGCCTGCGCACCGCCAATCGCGTATACCTCAGTCACGCCAAGCTCGATCAGGGCAGCCGCGACAGCAGGGTTCTGCGACAACGTGCGCGGCGGTGTGGTCACAACGATTCGCTCAACACCCGCGACCTGCGCCGGCACAACATTCATCACCACTGACGAAGGATAAGCAGCCGTCCCGCCCGGCACGTATATACCAACTCGTTCCAGCGGCGTGATGTGCTGGCCCAACTGAACCCCATCGCGCGGAACGATCGTCCACGATTTTTCAACCTGTCGCTGATGAAATTCTCTGACGTTTTCGATCGCTTCGCGAAGCACACGCCGCACGCGTTCATCAGCTTCCGCAGTACAACGCCGAAGCTCCTCTTCGCTGATGCGTAGTTGTTTCAACTCAACCTTATCAAACCGGGCCGTGTGCTCAATAAGCGCCTCATCGCCACGCACACGTACGTCATCGACGATCGCGCCGACAACGCTCATCAAACTCGCATCAAGCGCGACCGAACGCGCCGCGAGATGATCCATAAACTCATGGCGCTCATTTTGACGAACAATTCTCATAACAGGATTTTCAAGATTTACAAGATGGACAGGATTATCTTGTTAATCCTGGAAAATCTTGTAAATTCTGTCTAAAGTACTGATTGTAAAGCGTTGACTAGCCGGGAAACTTCCCCAGCCTTCAATTGATAACTCGCACGATTCACAACCAACCGCCCCGTTGACTCCGCGATCTCTTCAACCACCGTCAAACCGTTCTCACGCAACGTCACACCAGTCTCAACCAGATCGACGATCATGTCCGCGAGGCCGAGCGCGGGCGCGAGTTCGACCGAGCCGGAAAGCTGAATAATCTCCACCGGAATTCCGCGCGCACCAAAATGAGCACTCGCAATCTGCGAATACTTCGTCGCCACCCGAATCATGCCCTGCACCTTCGTCATCGCGTGGGCGTCCACCGCCGCAACTACGATGCGGCAGCGGGCAATCCCAAGATCGAGTGGCAACAAGAGATCCGCCTGCGACTCGAGCAGCACGTCGCGCCCGACCACGCCACAGTCTGCGATGCCATGTTCGACGTAGACCGGAACATCCGCAGGCTTCGCAAAGATAAAACGATACTGGCCGGTCTCGTCCATCAGCGCGAGCCGTCGCGAGTTGACCGCATCGCCGCTCAAGCGAATGCCGGCGCGCGCCAACAGCGACAACGCGCTTTCCTGCATCCTGCCCTTTGCAATCGCAATCGTGATCATTGACCCGCGGCGCCTCTTCGTCCGAGCACCTCGGTGAGTGCGTCGAGGTTGAGCACGAAGCCGACTGCAGGCTCCGCACGACCAAAGCTTCCGGTTAGACCATCGTACCGACCGCCGCGTCCGACACTCGACCCGGCCCCGTGAACAAAAATTTTCAGACTCAAACCCGTGTAATAGTCGAGACTCGAGACGTCGCCGAGATCGATCTCAAATGCATCCTGGAGCCCATGCGATTCGATCGCGGTCCAAAGCGCTTCGAGTGAATCGAGTGCAGCGACGGATCGCGTATTTGTGATCACGCTTCGCGCAGCTTGAATGACCTCCAGTTTGCCGGTGAGCTGAGTCGGACGCAAAAACGCGCGAGCCTCGCCGGCGCCACAGTCTCGTAAGAACTGCTGTAACTCCGCGCCCTGCCGTGTATCAATCAGGCGGCGCAATTCTTCTCGCGCCCTCGGTTCCAGATTCAAATCTGCCGCGACACCGTTGAAGATCTCGACGTTGTTTATGGTAATGCAGTAACTCGACTGCAGCTCCAGTCGCGACAGAATTTCCGCGGCTAGTCTCAACACTTCGAGATCGGCCGACTTTCCGTTGATGCCGATCAACTCGCAACCGAGTTGTGTATTCTCGCGACGCCATTCGGCGTGCGATTGTGTTTGCTGGCGAAACACTGGCGCGGCATAACAGAAGCGCAACGGCCGCGGTCTGTCAGACAACAGCGTCGCAGCCATTCGCGCCACGGAGCTGGTTACGTCAGGACGCAGTGCGAGCAGCCGGCCGTCGTTATCGGTAAAGCGGAAGCCGCGCTGAGCCTCGCGCTCACCCATACCCTGCTCGAAAAGATCGTAATAATCGACGGACGGAGTTATAACCTCTTCATAATCCCAGCCCTGGAAGACCGACATCGCGACATCTTCGACCTTGCGACGCAGGCGTGCTTCGTCGCCGATGTAATAACGCATTCCGGCTGGAATTCTGGAACTCATACAGTCAAACCTTTGACAGGATTTCATGATTCACAGGATTAACATGATTCTTGTAAATCATGAAAATCATGTAATCCTGTCTAACCACCCGGAATGAACGGGCGCGATTGGACGATGTAGATCTGTCCCTTCATATACGCCCATTCAATATCCTGGTCGCGGCTGCCGAAGACGCGCTTGATGCCAGTTGCTGCTCGGACCAGACGACGAATAACATCATCAGTCAAAACAATGCGATCGCCCGTGATCGGCACCTCTTTCACACCGCCTTTCTCATCGAACGTCAACAAGCTGTCCTCCGCTGAACGTGTCAACACCTGGACGGCGTTCGTGCGCGGGCGGAAGATGATTTGTTCGGCGATTCGCTGCCCTTCGACGACTTTAATCCCCAAACCTCGCTTGGCGCTGATGTAGATCGCGCCTTTGTTATCAGTGTCGAATGGATCGGTGCTGATCATCACGCCGGAACTCTCGGAATTGATTCCCTCCTGAAGCAGCACGGCCATAAAGATCTTCGAGTGGTCCACACCCGCACGCTCGCGCGCCTCGTAAGCCTCAAAATTCCAGAGCGACGCCCAAACCTTTTTGATCGCGTCGATCAGCTCCTGCTCGCCGCGGACGTTGGGCACGGTCGTGTAGAGACCGGCGCCGCTGAAGTTTGGCAAGTCTTCGGAATTCGAAGAACTGCGCACAAACAAACCCTTGCCCCCATATTCGCGCGCAACTCTCTCGAGCACCATCCGCCGCAGCTCCGGATCGAATTCAGCGCCTTCGATTTTTTGTCGCAACTGGATCAACTGCTCGCGCCGGTAAGCCGGATCGTGAACAAACTTCTGATCGTTCAGCAGTCCGAAGATGGCGTCGTCGAGGTTGTTCCGCTTTATGAACTCATCGTAGTAATAAAAAGGAATCGTGAAGCCGCTGGGAACGACAATGCCCGGCAGTCGCGCGTTCAGCACCTCGCCGAGATTCGCCGACTTGCCGCCGAACGCGAGGCTCGATCGCGAGCGCTGCTGGGCCAAACTCAGTAGACGCGTTTCGGACAAATCATAATGCGGCTTCATCACGTCCAGGCGTTCCGCCTGTCGTCGCTGATACTCGCGCAACTGGTTCATGTCAGCGCGTTTGATCGTGTACTTCTCACGAAGTGTTTCAAGCGACACCCACCAGCCGTCGTATTGCTTCAGCAGCTCCTTCGCGTTCTTGATGTAGGCGTTGGGAATGCCCCAACCTTTCGCGAGCAGGTTGATGTGCGAGAGCGGCGTTGAAGGTTGCGACGTAATGATTCCCGCGACCGGCGGTAGTTGCACCGGCACTTCGTCGAGCACAAGAATCTCGTTGAACCCGATCTCGACGTGGTCGTCCAGCTTCGGAATGATGTGGATGCGTCCGAGCCCCTTTGCGACGTTGAGCGCCTGATACTCCTGCTCCTTTGCGATGTCACTCTGCAAAATGCGCTGCATGCCGGCGAGCGATCTCGTCGCTTCATCCTGCCGCAAAGAGTTTGGCTTGAACGCGACTGGGGCGAAGAACGTCTTGTTGATTACGTCGTAAGCGAGCTGGATCTGGTCGGCTGGAATCAGATCGCCTTCCCAAAACTCGAAGGTCCAACGCTTGAGTGGAAGTTGATACGCAAGCGTGCCGAGTATGAACCGGCGATTTGGGTTGATGTAATTATTGACGAAAAATTCCTTCCCGCGCTCGAGCGAGAGGTACGTGCCGTTGACGAAGTCTTTGTGAAAACTGTAACGCTTTTTGTTGATGTAATAGATCTTGTTGCCGTCTTTGCGATCGATCACAATCATCACGTGCGGCAGGGCGTAAGGCGTGTTGGCGTCGTAAGTGACCGAGATCTTGTCGAAGTCCGTCTGCGACTTAATTGCGGAGAGCGACTTTGGGCCAGTCTGCGCAAAAGCCGGATAAGCAAGAACACAGATTAACGCTGATAACAAAAACGGATTTTTTCGAGTCATATCGTAGAAGCTGAACGCGCGAGCAAGTTTACCAGATCGTCGATGTGATGTTGCTCGGTGAGGAAGCTGTTGATATTGACACGCACCGCGCGATGGCCGTGGAGCACCGTAGTAGTCAGCCATGCTTCACCACTGCGCTCGATGATCTGTTGTAAACGCTGCTGTAAACGATCTGACTCGTTACCGAGCTCCAGGTTGTCAGGCAAATAACGAAAACAGCAGACCGCAGTCTCAACTTCACCCACGCGCTTGAAACCGTTGAGCCCGTCAATCTGTTGCGCGAGATACTTCGTGAGATCGATGTGACGTTCAACCGTCTTCGCGTAGCCTTCGCGGCCCATAAACTTGATCGCCATCCAGAGTTTCAACGAGTTGAAGCGCCGCGTGCCCATCTGCCCGTAACGGAAAAAGTCGAACTCGACGTCAGCGCCGCCGCGATCCTCGCTTAAATACTCGGGAGTCATATCGAACGCATCGCGCAGGACGCGTCCACCATCACGCACCAGGGTTGCCCCGCACGAGAAAGGAACAAAGAGCCACTTGTGCGGGTCGAAAGTAATCGAGTCAGCCAACTCGATGCCGCGAAGTTTATCTTTATGCTGTGAAGAGAAAGCGAGTGCGCCGGCGTACGCGGCATCGACGTGATACCAGCAGCCGTTCTCACGAGCAATCTCCGCGAGAACGTCAAGTGGATCGATAACACCGGTTGAAGTCGCGCCCGCGACGCCGACAATACAACACGGAACTAATCCTCGTTCACGATCTCGTGCGATCGCTTCTCGCAACGCGTCGGGACTCACGTGAAATCGATCATCGGTAGAAATCTTGCGAATACCCTCGCGGCCGAGCCCAAGAATGTCGGCGCTCTTGTCAATGGAGTAGTGACACTGCTCGGAAGCGTAAATCACCAGGTGGCCGGGCGCTGCGCGCACGCCGCGTTCTTTAATGCCGGCGGCAACACTATCGCGCGCGCATTTCAGAGCAAGGAGATTGGCTTCAGACCCACCGCTTGCCAGGGTTCCGAAGCTTTGCGGACCGTAATCCAACAGATCGCAGAGCCAGCGGATACTACGCGCTTCGATCATCGCCGAGGTTGGGCCATTGCGCCACGCGCCGGCATTCTGATTGAGCATCGCACTCAACGCATCAGCCCAAACACCAACCGGCAACGGCGTCGGATTAAACTGGCCGAAGTATCTGGGACTGGGAACGCCCATCGCGTTCGGAGCGATGTCATTGCGAAATCGCGCCAGGATCTCTTCGAGTGAGATCCCCTTCTCGGGCAGAGGCTCATTGAACAGTTTCTCCAGCTCGGCGGGCGTGGCTTCCGGCGTCACACGCCGCGTCGCGAGCCCCGCCACATGATCAGCAATAATCCGTGCAACCGCAGGGCCTAAGAAACGATGTTGCTCAACAAAATCTTCGATCATGATCTATGCTTCGGCTATGAATAGATTCGAGCAATCTTTGCTATCGAACATGGGGAGCTTTGACTTAGATCTTCCTGCCGAGACTGTAACTCTGCTCGGCGAGTACTACAGTTTACTCACTCGCTGGAATGATCGCCTACATCTAGTGGCCCCCTGTTCGCCCGAGGAGTTTGCGACGCGACACATCCTCGAGTCATTAATGCTTTTGAGGCACCTGCCGCAGGACGCAAGAATCGCCGACATCGGCTCGGGCGCCGGCCTGCCGATCATTCCCTGCCTGATCGCACGCGCCGATTTGCAAGCGACGTTGATCGAATCATCGCAAAAGAAGGCGGTCTTTCTTCGAGAGGCACTGAACGCGGTTCAAAGGAACGCCATCATCATCGCCCGTCGTTTCGAAGAGATTGAGGCACCCGAGGTGTCGTTTGTCACCTGTCGCGCACTGGAGCAATTCACGAATAAAATGTCGATGCTGATCGATTGGGCGCCGCGAGGCAGTACGCTGCTTTTGTTTGGTGGTGACACGTTGAGGAAGCAATTGAAGAGTTTCGAGCAGTTCCTCATCCCGCAGTCTGAGAAGCGCTACCTCTTTTTAGCCACAGATTAACGCGGATTGCTACACGGATCGATCCGTGTAATCCGTGGTTTAAGCCGGTTCTTCCCGCACGACCTCCTGGGGTTTTTTGTCTTCGCGCAGGCCCTGGAATGACGGATGCCGGATCACGCCCTCGTCAGTCCACTCCGTGAACGCAACTTCACCAACCAGCTTCGGTTCCGTCCAGACCGCGCGTCGCAAACCAGGGTCTTTGGGGATTTCGGCGAAGGGGCGTTTGTCGACAACCATGCGATCCAGCTTTTTCTTCAACTCAACTCGCATCGCATTCGTGTAGCCGGTTCCCGCACGGCCGGCGTATATCAGTTTTCCCTTGTCATAAAATCCGAGAATGAGCGAACTGAACGGGATTCCCTTTTCAGACAGTGTATACCCGGCAATTACAAACTCCTGGCGCTTGATGCATTTCACTTTCAGCCAGGTGCGGCTGCGCGTCGATTCATATACTGAATCCGCCAGCTTTGAGACCACACCCTCAATTCCCAGCTTGCATGCCTCTTTGAAAAACTGTTCCCCGTTTCCTTCGATGTGATCGCTGTAGCGCAACACTCCACGATCTCCCAACGGCGCCAGCAATTCCTCCAGCACGCGCTTTCGCTCTCGCAAAGGAGTCCTGGTAAGACTGAATCCCTCGATATAGATCAAATCAAAAACGTTAAGAATGAGACCTGAGCTCGCGCTCTTGATCGACTGTTGCAGCTTTTGAAAACTGGCGCGCCCCGACGCATCCAAAGCGACGACTTCCCCGTCAAGAATCGCGCTCTTAACAGGCAGCGCCTTTACTGCCTTCGCTAACCCCGGAAACTTCGCTGTCCAGTCGTTCTCATTCCTTGTCCAAAACCGAACGTGACCGCGTTCCAGGTGGCACAACAACCGGTACCCGTCAAATTTCAATTCATGCAACCAGTCGTTACCCGGAGGAGGCTTGTCAACGAGCGTGGCCAACTGCGGTGAAATAAATTCAGGCATCGCTGCTTTGCGAGCCCCAGGAAGATTCTTGATCTCTTTGGCATTCATGCGTCCGCTCATTCTAACTGTTCGGCACCATGTTTGCAGCGTGAATAGGACAGAGAGATTTAACCGTAGCGTTTGTATTGAAATAGATCGGAACTGACGGAACGAGATACTGATGTTGGCGAGAGATGACAGAGCCGTGGTAGATCGCCCCGATCCAGTCGCTCAGATGGGAGTGTACGCGATAAAACTCAGCACCGACGTCTATCATCTGCTTCAACGCGGAGGACAGGATACGCTGTGTGGCTTGAGAGTTAGTCGCGTAAGTTCGGAACGGAATGGCGGCGGGCTACAAATGGTGGGACAATTGCCCGCTACCAAGAAAATTTGCAAGCACTGCGAAAGAATTAGAAACCAGGATGAGTGACTGAAGAGCATCCACAGATTACACAGAATAGATCTGCGTAATCTGTGGATGGATTTTTGTCTTACTCTTCTACGTCCGGAGCGGCAATGACGCCATCGCCATCGCTTGAATCTCCCGCGGGCACTATGAGCGGCTCGCGCGCGGGAACTACGATGTCGTGGCCACCGACGATGTCGGGAAACTCATCAAGCTCGCGCTCCCTTGCCTGATCGATCGTCTCATCGCGCTCGATATCAACGTTTCGATAGTATTCCATGCCGGTACCGGCCGGAATCAATCGACCCATGATCACGTTCTCCTTCAAGCCGCGGAGGTAATCGACGCGTCCGGAGATCGCTGCTTCCGTAAGCACGCGCGTGGTCTCCTGGAACGACGCCGCCGAGATAAACGAGTCAGTCGAGAGCGAAGCTTTGGTGATGCCAAGCAGTAGCGGCTCGGCTTGCGCGACTTCGCCGTCTTCCTGCCGCACGCGCTCGTTCTCGTCCTGGAAGCGGAAACGATCGACCTGCTCTTCGAGCAGGAACTCGGTGTCGCCGACTTCCTTGATCTTCACCCAGCGCAACATCTGCCGGACAATCACTTCGATGTGCTTGTCGTTGATGTTCACACCCTGCAGGCGATAGACCTCCTGGATTTCGTTTACGAGGTACTCCTGCAAACGGCTCATACCCAACACGCGCAAGATGTCGTGCGGATTGAGTGGGCCATCCATCAAAGCCTCGCCGGCACGAACGCGGTCGCCGTCCTGCACGTTGATGTGCGTGCCGCGCGGGATGTCGTACTCGCGCTCTTCACCATCGTCGCCGGTGATGATCAGTTTGCGTTTACCCTTAGAGATTGCGCCGAGCGTGACCGTGCCATCGATTTCAGACATGACCGCCGTCTCCGCGGGACGCCGTGCTTCGAACAGCTCGACGACGCGCGGCAAACCGCCCGTGATGTCTTTCGTCTTGGTAGTCTCGCGTGGGATCTTCGCGATGATGTCGCCCGGCTCAACTTCCTCGCCGTCGGTCACCATCAGGTTCGCACGCACAGGCATCTGGTAAGTCTTCAGCACCTTGTTGCTGGCGCTGCGAATTTCGAGACGCGGCTGTTTCTTTTCGTCAGGCGAGTCTTTCACGACCATGCGCGACTGGCCGGTCACTTCGTCCACTTCTTCATCGAACGTCACGCCTTCCTTCAAGTCCTGGAACTTCACGTGACCGGCGACTTCGGTAAGGATCGCGAACGTGAACGGGTCCCACGTCGCGAGGAGTTGATCCTGCGTGACGCGGCTGCCGTCTTCGACGAGGATGTGGGCGCCGTAAACAATCTGGTAACGCGCTGCCTCACGGCCGCGGTCGTCGATGATCGTCAACGAGCCGTTGCGGTTCATCGCGATGCGCTCGCCCTTGCGGCTCTTGACGGTTTGCAGATCGATGTACTTGATCGTGCCGTCTTGTCGTGCTTCGTGCTTGGACGACTCTTCCAGACGCGCCGTACCACCGATGTGGAACGTGCGCATCGTCAACTGCGTGCCCGGCTCACCGATCGACTGTGCGGCAATCACGCCGACAGCTTCGCCGATTTCCACCGGACGGCCAGTTGCGAGGTTTCGTCCATAACACTTGATGCAGCAGCCGCGTCGCGATTCGCAGGTGAGCACCGAACGAATGCGCACGCGCTGCACGCCGGAACGCTGAATCTCAGCCGCCAGGTCTTCGTCGATCTCCTGGTTGGCCTCGACGATTGCGGAGCCTTCAATTGGGTCGGTGACGTCCTCGAGCGCCGTGCGGCCGACAATACGGTCGCGCAACGACTCGATTTCCTCGCCACCTTCCACAATCGCGCTGGCGGAGATTCCGCGCAGCGTGCCGCAATCTTCTTCGCTGATGATCACGTCCTGGGCCACGTCAACGAGACGCCGCGTCAGGTAACCGGAGTCGGCGGTCTTGAGTGCCGTATCAGCCAAACCCTTGCGAGCGCCGTGTGTCGAGATGAAGTACTGCAACACGTTGAGGCCTTCGCGGAAGTTTGCCTGGATCGGAGTCTCGATGATTTCGCCCGACGGGCGCGCCATCAGGCCGCGCATGCCGGCGAGCTGGCGAATCTGCTGGGCGCTGCCGCGCGCTCCGGAGTCGCTCATAACCAGGATTGGATTGAGCTCACCGCTCGAGCGTTCGCGGTCGTCCATCGCCTTGAACATCTCTTTCGCGACCTTGTCAGTAACTTCAGACCAGATCGCGATGACTTTGTTGTAGCGTTCACCGTTGGTGATGACGCCGTCGAGATACTGCTGCTCGACCGCGATGACGTCTTTGTCGGCCTTGTCAACGAGTGGTTTCTTGGCCGAAGGCGTCACGAGGTCGTCGATGCCGATCGAGATACCGGCTTTCGTTGCGTACAGGAAGCCGAGGGTCTTGAGATCGTCGAGCATTTTGACGGTCATCTCATGGCCCAGGCGGATGTGCGAATAGTTAACTAACGACTGAAGACCTTTCTTCTTCAACGTGCCGTTGATGAATGGGAGGCCGGCAGGAATCGAGTCGTTGAAGATGACTCGTCCGACTGTCGTATTGATAACGCGACGCACGTCGTCCTGCACAACCGCGCGCAGGATGTCCTGCGGATCGTGCTCCTGCACCAGGTCGATCAAATCGCCCTGGATGCGAAGTTTGATCGGCGTTTGAGTCGTGACTTCGCCCGCATCGAGCGCCAGCAATACTTCTTCGAGCGAAGCGAACACACGGCCTTCGCCCTTCGCGCCTGCACGATCGCGTGTCAGATAATAGATACCGAGCACGATGTCCTGCGAAGGCACCGCGATCGGCTGTCCGCTCGCCGGGCTCAGGATGTTGTTGCTCGAAAGCATCAAGACTGCCGCTTCGATTTGCGCTTCGGGGCTTAGCGGAATGTGGACCGCCATCTGGTCGCCGTCGAAGTCGGCGTTGAATGCCGTACAAACGAGCGGGTGGATCTTGATGGCTTTACCTTCGACGAGCACCGGTTCAAATGCCTGGATGCCGAGCCGGTGCAGAGTCGGAGCGCGATTCAAAAGCACCGGGTGCTCGCGAATCACTTCTTCGAGAATGTCCCAAACGACAGGCTCCTGCCGTTCCACCATCTCGCGCGCTTGCTTGATGGTGGCGGCGTGCGCCTGCTTCTCGAGCTGGTTGTAGATGAACGGCTTGAACAACTCGAGCGCCATCTTCTTCGGCAAACCACACTGGTGGAGTTTCAATTCAGGGCCGACGACGATCACTGAACGTCCCGAATAGTCCACGCGCTTGCCCAGCAGGTTCTGACGGAAGCGTCCCTGCTTGCCCTTCAACGTTCCACTCAGCGATTTGAGCGGGCGATTGTTGACGCCACGCAGCACGCGTCCGCGCCGACCGTTGTCAAACAACGCATCGACCGCTTCCTGGAGCATGCGCTTCTCGTTGCGCACGATGACTTCCGGCGCCCGCAACTCCATCAACTTCTTGAGACGATTGTTGCGATTGATTACGCGTCGATAAAGATCGTTGAGATCGGAAGTGGCAAAACGTCCGCCATCCAGAGGCACAAGCGGCCGCAGCTCAGGTGGAATTACCGGAATGACGTCGAGGATCATCCAGTCAGGACGGTTCCCCGACTTCAGGAAACTGGTCGCAACTTTCAGACGCTTCGAATACTTGAGCTTCTTCTGTTGCGACGTCTCTTCCCGCATCCGCTTGCGCAGATCAGTCGCCAACTCTTCGATATCGACCATCGCGAGCAGTTCTTTGATCGCTTCGGCGCCCATCTTCGCGACGAACTGCGCGGGATAGTCGCGCACGAGCTCGCGGTAACGCTCGTCGCTTACGAGCTCGCGCTCTTTAAGCCCGGGAACGTCGCCCGGATCGATCACGATGTACGACTCGAAATAGAGGACCTTCTCGAGCTCGCGCAAAGGAATGTCGAGCAGGTGGCCGATGCGGCTCGGCAGTCCTTTAAAGAACCAAACGTGTGAACACGGGCTGGCCAGATCGATGTGGCCCAGGCGCTCACGACGCACCTTCGCCTGAGTTACCTCCACTCCGCACTTGTCGCAGATCACGCCGCGGTGCTTCATGCGTTTGTATTTTCCGCAGAGGCACTCCCAATCAGCTACGGGGCCAAAAATGCGCGCGCAGAAGAGCCCGTCGCGCTCGGGTTTGAAGGTGCGATAGTTGATTGTTTCTGGTTTGGTCACCTCACCGTGCGACCACTGCCGGATTTTTTCCGGTGACGCAAGTGAGATACGAATAGCTTCAAAATCTGGAGCCAGTTGCGTCTTTTCTTGTTGGAATCGAAACACTTTGATTTCTCCGTTTGTAATCCGTCACTAATCCGTGTAATCCGTGGTTTAGGCCTCTACCGCGCTTGTCACGATCGCTTCACCAACGCCATCCTGTCCGGCGCCGTCTTCGGCTGCCTTCTTATTGATCAGCTCGACGTCGAGACAAAGCGACTGTAGTTCACGCACGAGCACGTTGAACGACTCCGGCAGACCTGGATCGAAGTCAGCCTCGCCTTTAACGATCGCCTCGTAGATCTTCGAGCGCCCGGCAACGTCGTCAGACTTCGCAGTCAACAACTCCTGGAGAATGTGCGCCGCGCCGTAAGCTTCGAGCGCCCACACCTCCATCTCTCCAAATCGCTGTCCACCAAACTGCGCTTTACCGCCGAGTGGCTGCTGCGTAATCAGACTGTACGGTCCAATCGAGCGAGCGTGGATCTTGTCATCAACCAGGTGTGACAGCTTCAACATGTAGATGTAACCAACTGTTACCTTCTGCTCGAATGGATCGCCGCTGAGACCGTCATACAGGATCGCCTTGCCTGACTCATTCACAATTTCCGGCAGTCCTAGCTCACGAGCACGCGCTCCGGATTGTTGCAGCTTTTGCTTAATTTCCGTTTCCGTCGCTCCATCAAAAACGGGTGTGGCGAAGTGCAGTCCCAACACGCGCGCGGCCCAGCCCAGGTGTGTTTCCAGGATCTGGCCTACGTTCATGCGCGAAGGCACGCCCAGCGGGTTCAGAACGATCTCGACCGGTGTGCCGTCAGGCAAATAAGGCATGTCCTCTTCCGGAAGGATGCGTGCGATCACGCCCTTATTTCCGTGACGTCCGGCCATCTTGTCGCCGACGGAAAGCTTGCGCTTCATGGCGATGAACACTTTCACCATCTTGATCACGCCCGGTGAAAGCTCGTCGCCCTGTCGCAGCTTCGCGATCTTCTCTTCATAGATGTCCGAGAGGATCTTGATCTGCCGCTCGGTGCGATCTTCGTAGTCCTTGATCTCGCTTCCGATATCGAGACGCGAAGAAGCGAGTTGCACTTTTCTGAGCGCTTTCGGCTCGACGGCCTGCAACATCTCGCGCGTGATCGGCACGTTCTTTTCTATCAATACTTCTTTGTTGGCAACCAGATCCGCGGAGAGCTTGCGGCCTTCGAGCAGCTCGTAGATTCGCTCGTCGCGCTGCTCGCGGAGAATACGAATCTCGTCTTCAAGGTCGCGTCGCAGGCGATCTTCTTCGTCCTGTTCGATGGCCAGCGAGCGCTGGTCCTTCTCCTGTCCCTTGCGGGTGAAGACCTGGACGTCAACGACCGTGCCGTCAATTCCCGGCGGGCTGACGAGCGAAGCGTCCTTCACGTCGCCTGCCTTCTCGCCGAAGATTGCGCGGAGTAGTTTTTCTTCCGCGGTCAGTTGGGTCTCACCTTTCGGAGTGACCTTTCCGACCAGGATCGATCCGGGCTTCACCTGCGCGCCGATGCGAATGATGCCGCTCTCGTCGAGATCGCGGAGCATGTTCTCACCGACGTTCGGAATGTCGCGCGTGATCTCTTCCGGGCCAAGCTTGGTGTCGCGCGCTTCGATTTCGAGCTCTTCGATGTGAATCGAGGTGTAGTAGTCCTCTTTCACGAGGCGCTCGGAAACGAGAATCGCGTCTTCAAAGTTGTAACCGCGCCACGGCATGAATGCGACGAGGACGTTGCGTCCGAGCGCAAGCTCACCGCGATCCGTGCACGGCCCATCCGCGATTACCTGGCCTTTCTGGACGCGCTCACCCACGTGGACAATCGGTCGCTGGTTGATACAAGTGTTCTGGTTCGAACGCTTGAACTTGATGAGCGTGTAAATGTCGGCCGTCACTTCGCGCGAGATCGTGCCATCAACGTTGTGATCGGCCTTGACGATGATGCGCTCGGAATCGACGTAGTCCACGACGCCGTCGCGTTTGGCAGCAACCACAGCGCCCGAGTCACGCGCAGTCACCTTCTCCATGCCGGTGCCGATGTACGGCGCTTCCGCACGAAGCAGCGGCACTGACTGGCGCTGCATGTTTGATCCCATGAGGGCGCGGTTCGCGTCGTCGTTTTCGAGAAACGGAATCAACGAAGCCGCCACTGAAACGAGTTGCTTCGGCGAGACATCGACATACTCGATGTCCTTGCGCAGCGCGAGAATGAACTCACCCGCCTTTCGCGCGGCGTTGCGCTCATTGACAATGAAGCCATGATCGTCGAGTTCAATGTTCGCCTGGCCAACGACGTGCTTGTCCTCTTCCCAGGCCGTCAGATAGAAGGGCCAGGGCTCGTGTTCCGCTTTGCGCGCCTCGGCGCCGAGTTTCTTGTTGGCCTTCTCGACCTCTTCCTGCGGAATGTGATCACCGGGTTTGAGTTTCGTGTCGCCACCGTTGATGACGCGCACGTATTCGACGACGCGCCCGTCAATAACCTTGCGATAAGGCGCTTCGATGAAACCAAACTCGTTGATGCGCGCGAAACACGAAAGACTCGAGATCAGTCCGATGTTTGGACCTTCAGGAGTTTCAATAGGACAGATGCGCCCGTAGTGTGTCGGGTGCACGTCGCGCACCTCGAACCCGGCACGCTCACGCGACAGGCCGCCCGGTCCGAGTGCCGACAGGCGGCGCTTGTGCGTGATCTCCGACAGCGGATTAGTCTGGTCCATGAACTGCGACAACTGGCTCGAGCCGAAAAACTCACGCACGGCAGCCGTCACCGGCTTGGCGTTGATGAGATCGCGCGGCATCGTCGTCTGCATTTCCTGGTGGATCGACATCTTTTCCTTGATGGCGCGCTCCATGCGCTCGAGACCGATGCGAAACTGGTTTTCCAGCAGCTCACCGACCGCGCGGACGCGTCGATTGCCAAGGTGATCGATGTCGTCAGCCTGGTACTCCGAAGGGTTCTTGCGCATCTTCAGCACGTAAGCAACCACTTCGTAAAAGTCCTGCGCGGAAAGCAATGGATCCGAAATTCGATCGCGTTCCGGCTTGCCCATCTTGATGTTGAACTTGAGACGGCCCACGCGCGAGAAGTCAAACTTTCGCGGATCGAAGAACATCGCCTCAAGCAGTCGATAGGCAGTTTGCACCGTTGGCGGATCGCCAGGACGCATCTTGCGATAGATTTCGAGGAGGGCATCGACGGGTTTCGTGATGACGTCTTTCTTGAGCGTCAACGATAAAACCGGTCCAACGTCGTCGCGCTCCGGGAAGAACACGGAGAAACTGGTGATGCCGGCTTCGACGATCTCCTGGAGTTTGGCCGGCGTGATCTCGTTGTTGGCTTCGAGAACGATCTCGCCGCTTTCAGTGTTGACGATGTCCGCCACGGCATACGCGCCTTCCAACTGCGAGGAGTCAACCTCAACCTCTTTGATATTTGCCTTGCGCAATGCTTCGAGTGCGGAAGAGGCGACTTTCTTGCCACCGCGAACGATCGGATCGGGCCCACGGCCCTTGATGTCCTGATCGACCTTCATGCCGACGAGATTGGTTGAACCCTGCTCCGGCACCTGGACTTTCAAACGTCCGTCCTGAAGGTGAATCTCATCGGTGACGTAGAGGGCGCGCAGCATGTCCTCGTCGGTGAACGAGGCGTTCTTCACTCCCTCTTCCAACTGTGAATCGGTGCGCAGTCCTTTCAGATCGGTTTTCTGGTTGAACCAGAGCCCGAGAGCGCGCAGGAAGATCGACGCCAGAAACTTCCGTTTGCCGACGCGCACGTAGAGCAGGTTCTTCTGGTCGTATTCGAACTCGACCCAAGAGCCGCGATACGGAATGATCTTCGCCACGTAAATCGCGCCGCGCTTGAAGAAGACGCCCGGCGAGCGGTGAAGCTGCGAGACGATGACGCGCTCAGTGCCGTTGATGATGAACGTGCCGTTATCAGTCATCAGCGGGATCTCGCCGAAGAAGACTTCTTCTTCCTTGATGTCACGAATCGACAAGACCTCGGTGTCGGGATCTTTATCGAAAACAGTGAGCCGGATCTTTACCTTGAGCGGCACGCTGTAGCTCATGCCGCGTTCCTGGCACTCCTGTTGATCGTGCTTATGTTTCAGGCCGACAGGCTCGCCGCAGTTTTCGCACAGCTGCGGGCGAACGAAATTGAACGTGCCGCAGCGATGGCAAAGAGTGTCGCCGGCTGCCAGCGGATTTACCTTGATCGTCGAGCCGCAGTTTTTGCAGTTCGAACGCAGGTAATTCAGACCTTCGAGACGTCCGCATTTGCACTGCCAGTTACCAATCTGGTACTCGACGAAATCGAGCGTGGCGGTGCCGCGGAAGTCGGAGATGGGAAACACAGACTGAAAGACAGCCTGGAGGCCGGTGGCCTCGCGTTCCTCCGGGAGCAGGTCCATCTGGAGGAAGCGGTTGTACGATTCGCGTTGAATCTCAATCAGGTTCGGTATCCTGACGGCGGTGGCGATCTTGGAGAAGTCCTCACGCTCAGGTGCCTGACTGGTACGTTTTCCTAATCCGGTATTGATCGTTTGAAGCAGATTTGCAGACATGTGAGATTCCTTAAATGAATGCCAAGTTCCCGAGTTGCCAATTAAAGACGCCAAAGCGCGGTCAGAGCGCACAATGCCCTGACCGCTTGTTACGCAAAAGCGGCGGATCTTTCCGTCAAATTTTTTGGGAGTAACGCCAGCGCCTCAATACTCCCTTAAAGTAGCCACTAACAGTTCAAGTGTCAAGCCGAGAACATAAACCTGATCGAATAGCCACGGATTTCACGGATTCCACGGATCAAATCCGTAACCAATCCGTGTTCATCCGTGTTACTTCACCTCGACGGTCGCGCCCGCATCGGACAGTTTTTGCCTGATCGTCTCAGCCTCTTCCTTCGAAACGGCTTCTTTCACTGCCTTGGGCGCCGCCTCTACTAGGTCCTTGGCTTCCTTCAATCCCAGCGCCGTGACCTCGCGAACGACCTTGATCACGTTGATCTTGTTGCTGCCAATCGCCTGCAGGATAACGTCAAACTCAGTCTTCTCTTCCGCGGGGGCTGCGGCTTCACCACCACCCGCTGCCGCCGCTGGGGCTGCAACCGCGGCTGCCGCTGCTGATACACCAAAAGTCTCTTCCAGGTCCTTCACCAATTGTGAAGCTTCCAGAAGGGTCATATTTTTTAAGAAATCAATTACGTCTTCGCGTGTTGCTGCCATGATTACCTTTCTATCCTCCTCAAAAATCCTTATGCGGTCTTCTGCTCACCAATCTGTTTGATAACTACTGCCAGGTTGCGCGGCACGGCGGAAATCACCGTCACCAGACGCTGCGCCTGGCAATTGATTAGGAACATCACCTTTGAAATCAGTTCTTCCTTCGACGGCAAACTCGCGATCGCCTCTACTTCATTCAGCGCGACCACCTTGCCCTCGACGATTCCGGCCTTGAACGTAAAAATGTCCGGATTGGCCTTCGTAAACTTTGATATTGCTTTTGACAAACTCACCGGATCCCCACTGCTCAGCGCTACCGCAGTCACGCCTTTGAAATGCTCCGCGGCGGGCGCGAGCGCGGTTCCTTCGGATGCTTTCCGCGCCAGTGTGTTCTTCACTACTTCGTACGAAACACCGGCTTCGCGAAGTTGATTGCGCAGCTCCTGGTCTTTCGCGACAGTCATTTTCTGAAAGCCGACCACCATCGCGGCGTTGGCGTTCTTGAACTGTTCGGTGAGAGCCTCGAGATCTTTCTGTTTTTGTGCTTTGGTTTTCATCGTTCAGAGCTCCCCACCCTTATTTCGCGTACGCCGCCTCGTCCAACAACACTCCCGGACTCATCGTGGCAGCGAGGTTTACTTTCTTGACGTATTTGCCCTTGGCAGTCGCCGGCTTGGCCTTCACCACCGCATCGAGCAAGGCCTTCGTGTTGTCGCGAAGCTTGTCTGGCTCGAAGGAAACTTTGCCAACGCCGACATGGATCACGCCCGTCTTATCGACGCGATATTCCACCTTGCCTGCTTTGGTTTCTCGGATTGCGGTAGCGACATCGAAAGTGACGGTGCCTGTTTTCGGATTGGGCATGAGACCGCGAGGGCCGAGCACCTTACCCAGACCGCCGACGAGGCGCATCATGTCGGGCGTGGCGATGACGGCATCGAACTCAGTCCAGCCGCCTTTGATTCTGGTGACGACGTCCTCGCCGCCAACGATATCAGCGCCTGCCTCTTCCGCTTCCCTGACTTTATCGCCCTGGGCGATCACGAGCACAGTCTTCGACTTGCCCAGACCATGCGGCAAAACGATTGTGCCGCGTACGAGCTGATCCGCTTTTCGTGGATCGACGCCGAGCCAGACTGTTAATTCAACTGTTTCGTCAAACTTTGCGAACGCGATCTCTTTGACTTTAGAGATGGCTGTTTCGAGATTGTATTTGCGTCCGGGTTCGATCTTCTCGAGCGCGGCGCGATACTTCTTTCCGTGTTTTTTCACTGCTGAATCTCCGAGGTTCTAACGGGACGTAAATCCCTCCCTCTCGTTATAGGTCCTATAAGACCTATAGGACCTATTCCACCGTCAACCCCATCTGCCGGGCTGTGCCTTCAATGGTTCTAATCGCCGATTCTAAACTCGTCGTGTTCAAATCCTGCAACTTGGTCTTCGCGATCTCCTCGACCTTGGCGCGCGAGATCGTTCCGACCTTTTCACGATTAGGCTTCCCCGATCCTTTCGGAATTCCCGCGGCCTTCTTCAACAAATCTGCCGCCGGCGGGGTCTTTGTTTCAAACGTAAACGAGCGATCTGCATAAACCGTGATCACCACGGGAATCTTGAGATCCGGATCCATCTGCGCGGTCTTGGCGTTGAAAGACTTGCAGAACTCCATGATATTCACGCCATGCTGACCCAACGCCGGACCAATCGGCGGCGCCGGATTAGCCTTGCCCGCCGGAACCTGTAGCTTTATGTAACCTGTAATCTTCTTTGCCATCTTCTTGCTCCGAATAGGTCATATAGGTCCTATATGACCTATCAGACCTATTATTCTTCTTCCGCGAAGGTCACTTTCTCAACGTCGAGGAAATTCAACTCCACCGGCGTCGAACGCCCGAAGATCGTCACCGTCACCTTCAACGTGGACTTGTCCTCGTTAACCTCTTCAACCTTGCCGGTAAAACTCTGGAACGGCCCCGATTTGATGCGCACAGTCTCACCTGCCGCATACGAAAACTTCGGTTTCGGCTTTTCAGCAGCTTCAGTCACGTTATGAACAATCTGGTCAACTTCCTGGGGCGTCAAAGGCGTGGGATTGTGACCACCGACAAACCCTGTGACCTTCGGCGTTGACTTGATCATGTGAAACACGTTGTCCGGAATATGCCCTCGCTCGTCGCATTCAATCTGCACCAGCACGTAACCCGGATAAAACATGCGCGACGACTCGATGCGCTTGTTACCGCGCATCTCGACGACCGTCTCCGTCGGCACCAGCACTTCGCTGATCTCATTTTGAAGATCGGTATCGCGGATGCGCGCCTTCAGGCTGTCCCGCACCTTTTTCTCATGTCCCGAGTACGTATGGAGGATAAACCACTGCTGCATTAGAAAAACTCTTTCCTCAAGCGAAGCCCAAAGCCCTTGCTATTTTTTCAATCAACCAATCCAACCCCAGAATCAATCGTGATAAAGCCTGATCGACTGCAAACAAATAAACCGCGAAAAAGATTACCGCGATGATCGTGATGATGGTCGTGTTCTGGACGCTAGTGAGACCCGGCCAGGAAACGCGCTTCATTTCCTGTCGCACGTCGTGCAGAAATTGCCCTAAACGCCCCGGACCAGACGGCGACGCGGTATGCCCGCGCTCTCGGCGGGCTGCCTTGCCCTCAGGGCCTTGACCAAAGCGCGCGGTTCTCGGCGCTATTATTGGTGCATCTGGATTATCTGTTTCAGCCATAAAACTTCGATCAACTAAATGGCAGGGGTACCAGGATTCGAACCCGGACTTTCGGTTTTGGAGACCGACGTGCTAACCGTTGACACTATACCCCTGTGGGCATTACCGCTTGCCGATTTCCAATTGCCAATTGCCAATTTCAATCATGTCGGTCTCCGAAAATCGGCAATCGGCAATTGGCAATGCTTTACTTGGTCTCTTTATGACCTGTGTGCTTGCGGCAACGACGGCAGAATTTGCTGAATTCCAGCCGGTCGGGCGTGGTCTTCTTGTTCTTGGTCGTCACGTAGTTCCGACTCTTGCAATCGGTGCACTGAAGCACAATGTTATCGCGTGGCATTGTCGTAAATCCTAATCTTCAATATAGGTCCTATAGGTCCTATTCCAACACTTCCGAAACCGTGCCTGCGCCGACCGTGCGGCCGCCTTCACGAATTGCGAACCGCAA
>Ga0065714_10064451_pt1 | contig 75830 bp, 70 predicted proteins | sample MisRhiReplicate2_FD_59101 | JGI IMG/M metagenome (GOLD analysis project Ga0065714, IMG submission 59101) | Miscanthus rhizosphere microbial communities from Kellogg Biological Station, MSU, sample Rhizosphere Soil Replicate 2: eDNA_1 v2... | ecosystem: Host-associated > Plants > Roots >...
ACCAAACGGTTGATCCCGCTCTGATGATGGTCCGAAACTCCAGAGGCATTCTGTGAAGGACGAAACACAGAGCCTCCAAAAGGTGATGAGGTATTTGACATAGTTTTGTGATTGTGTGGTGGTTTAAAGTTATTAAATTTTATTTACCCATGCAGATTTTAAGCATTAATTTTTTAAATTTTTGTTGTAAAATGCCTAGTTTATAATATCTTGCTGTTTCTTTTAAAGCAAAGTTCACTAATTTTTTTTGACAACTAACTGCAGATTTTTAAATTCGCAAAGGCGTTTCACTTAAATAAGAACACAATGTTATTTTTTCAAGAAAGTTTATAATTGAGTTTATTTTTGTTGCAATAGTAATGTTTCCAACAAAAGTTCAACTTGAAAATGGCTGAAATAGAATTGAGGTTGACTGAATGTTGTTTTTAAAACTTCAGCTCTGATGATAACCACTTACAGCCCGGATTGAACGGAGCTGCCCTGAAAAAACTGCTGATTTAGTTGAATTGTTTATCAAAATCTGCTTTTGAAGATCAATGGTGTCTAAAAAACATTGAAAAATGCTCAATAAAAATAAATTTCAGTCGAAAAAGACCGCCTTTTGCGGACGGTCTTGGTAATCTAAATCGATGCAGATTTTAGCTTGATGGCCAAAGCCCTTTGTACGCTGAATTTCCGTAGTTGATTGTTTCTGCACTCACCACAAAGCTGATCAGCATAGAATTTTCGTCTACCGCATCGAATTCTACTTCGTGCTGAATGACGTAGCCGTTTTCCCAGCTTAAGGTGATCAGAGTGCCTTCTTCGTGAGATTTGTTGAATGTGATCTCGCCGGTTGTGGGTTTGTATTTTCCGTTCAATAGTGACTCGAGGATGTCGGATTTTTCGGTTGCCTCGATAGTAAGTTTGATCAGTGCATTCGAAGGGTCTGATGCTACACGTCCCGAAACGTCGGTGGATCGAGATACGCTGTAGTTCAGCTTTAGTAATTTTTGCCCTTCACTGCCGTTGAATTTTAAGATTCCTCTTGAATTTGCTGCCATGATGCGTAAATTTTAATCTGTTAATATTTTTGTGTGTTTTGTATTTCAAAGATAATTACTCGCAAAATTATTTTCAAAAAAAATTAAATGTTTTTGAAATTTTGTAGTAGTTCTACGATTCTATGTCGTAATAGTACGACATGAGGAACAAAACTCTACTTATCAACAGATTATAAGATCTGATCAACTTCTAATTTCGTTGAATATAATACGTTATATTGGGAATAAGAATTGTGAATTTCCATCGATTTTATGATTCCGATTTGTGCAGAAAGTGTGTAGTTTCCGATGAAATCGGTTTGATTATTCTCATTAAAAACTAAAGTCTGACTGAGAATAATCTCATCCTTTTCGTTATTCACTGTTCCACTTTGCTGAATATCAGCTACGGAATTTTCGTTCTCCAGAAAGATTTTAAAATTAGATTTTCCGTTTTTAAATTCATTTCTCAGAGGTGCAAAAAAGGTTTTAAGCAACCAGTCCTGTTTCATTTTTTTTTGAAATAATTCCTGATTTAAAACTACATATTCTAATTCTTCAATATAAATTTCCGCATATTTATCCGGAAACTGATCTAAGAGTTTTTCTTTTATTTTAGGGAAATTGTCTATTGTTTCCTTCAAAAGACTAATGGTTATAATTTCACCTTTTAAATTGGTCTGAATTTCAATGGGATTCAACGATTGCAGACAGGTACTCGCCAAATCGCCTATCTTTTCTTTTATATTTGAAAAATTAGTTTTAGAGATATGAAAAGTATGAGTCGTATATTCATTTTTGATCCATTTTAAAGAGAAAATGTAGGCAAATGAGTTTGCGGACTTTTTTCCATCATCGAAAGATGATTCTGTAACGACTACTTTATACTGAATATCTGAATGTTCGGGTACAAAATTTATTTTCGGGTTTTTATCAGGGCTTTTGAATGGTGCGTCATTCTTTGAGTTGTATTTATGAATCGTCTGATTGTCTGGAAGAAACAGTTTTTTCCCAACAACAAGATCTTCAAAAATGTAATCTTCTCCCGCACATTTCTGATTGTGAAATTCTTTTATGTATAAAGGGTTTTCGAGATTGATCTGATCGGCAATACTTTGAAGTGTGTCACCGTGACGAATGAAATGGAGGATCATAAATTTATAAATTCCTTAAAATTTTAATTAAAAAATACTAATTTGAAATTCTATTTATTGCATTTTTTTAGTGGTACAAACCGCATTTTTTTCTGCCGCAATTAACTGATTAAAAATTTGATCTGAAGATTTCTGAAGATCTATTTTAGGATGAAATTCACAAATTTTCGTTTCATTGTCATTTTCCTGCCAAGAACTCATCTCGTGAATTACCTTATTTACTGTAAAGTTATTATTTTCAAAGCTTATAAAATAGTTATAGCGATTTGTACCTTTCGGAAAATTAGTGACAACAGAAAATCCTTTACCATTTTTTTTGATTTGAGAAACCTGATTTCCGCCATCCTGAGAAAAATTTATTGATTTTAATTTCAATACATATCCTTCATTTTCATAAAAATAAACACGCAAACTATCTCCGGTATTGGGTTTATTGCTGAAAATCTTATCTTCTTTTCCGTCATTATTGATGTCAAATGTTATTGTAATAAAATCTTTATTGTTTTGATAGAATTCTATATCTGATGCTTTTTTCAAACTTAGTTGACTATTTTCAGATTTATTTTGCTGACTGTAAAAATCTACCAACGAATATATTTCCGGCTTGTTTCCTGACTTATAATCAACGATCAACCAGTTATTTTGATATTTGCTTTTATCAAATACAAAGTTTTCATTTTTAAAATCAATTTTCCCGTATTTTAACGTCGGTAGTTTATCTTTTAGAACCGAAGATATTTTTGAGATATAAAAATTAGCATCATCCGCAACAGTATAAAATCGGTCTTCTCCTATCACTTTTTTTATAGAATCAATGTCTTTTAGATCCGGTGAAATTAAATAAATTCCAGATTTTTCTATGATGGTGTCGTTATCTGATTTCACCTCTTTCGGAGGTGTTGCAGTAGCGCTCACTGATTTTTTTTGACATGAAATATTTAATAAAAAAACTGATAATATCGCTGTAAATATGTGTTTTACTTGTTTCATTATTGATTGATTTCAACGTGATAAGCACCATTTTCATCTAATAATTGATGAAGTTCTGATCTTTTCTGCATTTCTGTTTTAAAGTCATTCGGATTTGTCAATCTGCGGATAGAAACATCAAAAGTGTTCATCACATTTGGATCTGCCAAGTGTTTAGAAACTGATGAAGGTCCTAATTCATTGATTTTTGCCTCCATATCCTGAATGATCTGCGCTTCTGTTTTATGGGCATTTGTTCCTGCTGTATAAACATCAATCACCTGATCTCCTGCATTGGCATAAATTCCTTTTTGCTCTGCAGCTCCTGTTCTGGCAATGTTATCATACATAATTCTTGCCTGATCAGCTGGCGTTCTTGCTGTACTAGTAATGTAAATATCATTATTTTTTGACGCAGCTCCTACTTCTTCAAGCACTGTTCTTGTTCTCTGTGAGATGCCGCTCTCAAGTGCTGTATCTCCTACAAAATGTATTGTTACACCGCTACTTCCTCCAGAAGCTCCTGCATTGGCACAGTCCTGAGGATAATTAAAGATCTTTTTGATTTCTTTTAGATAATCTCTTCTTTCCAGTCTTCCGTTTCCACCGCCATTCACAAGCCAGCTTATTGTATCAATATAATCTTTATCAGCAAGTAAATTCATATTAATTGTCGCATACGAAACCGTACCATCCGGTGTTACCTTAGATATTTGGGTTTTTGGAAACTGTTTCCCGTTTGAATTATCATATTGACTGTATGTTGTAGTAGGAACCGTCCAAGTATCTCCTGCTCCCAAAACTTTACCCTGCGTCCAGAACCAAACTGCAGAATCTACCGCAAGATTCAGCTCTTCTGCAACTCTGAGCGGACTTCCTACAACATCCTCTCCTGAATAGGCTTTATATTTTTTATAATTATTTTTCCAGGTAAGCTGCATCAATCCTTTCCCCTTATATCTTTCTCCATCACCTGCAACTGTATTTCCGTTTCCGTTGGCATCATCGTGATGTCCCGGATCATATTTAATTCCGTTCGCGTATTCTAATGTCGTCTGGAATTTATCTGTTTCATGATATACTTGTGTTAAGAAGTGAATTTTTCTGATACATGTATTTATTTCATGTGCTTTAAATTTTTCATTGATTTTAGCTAAGAAACTTGCATTCGTTTTATCATCTAAATTACAATTGTCTTTATAAAATAAACCTGTTGTATTAGCAACTCCCTCCGATTCCCGAAGTTTTTTAAGGATAGTTTCAAATTCTGCTAATGTAATATCTCTGTTACAGAAACAGTTTTTCCCAATAACAAAATAAGCTCCTTCAGCTTTTAGAAATTCTTTATCATGCTGTTTCTGTCCTTGAGCTTTTGCCTGAATAAAAACTAATTCCTGCTCTTTTTTGAATAATTTAAATTTAACAGTTTCGTCTTTCTTATACGTTTTTATCTCAAGAGCTTTTATAATATCGTCTACATAAGCAGATTTGCCGTCTGCAATTTTTTGATTGCTGGCGTTTCCGCTTTTTGCATTTCTTAGAATAGTTTCTGCGACACTTTTTTTAGAATTTTCATCTGTAATTTGGTTTTCTCCACCAAATTTATAGGTGTATTCTCCGTCTTCTTTTCCTTTGGATATTTTTTCTTTCCATTGCTTCAGTTCGTCATCCGATTTTGGTCTCAGATGAACAGGAACTTTTGCTACACCATTTTCTATGGTGGCTGTAAACTGTGTTTTTTCAGTTCCCTGTACCTCTGTTCCAGATGCAGTTGTCTGATCCATTTGAGCTTCGGTAATTTCCAAAAGCGGAAGAACAGCTCCGGCAGAGCCTTTTATGAGACCATCTTTTTCTTTAATAATGAGCGTTGCCTGTTTGCCATTTAAACCTGAAGTGCGTGCAACCAAATATACTTTGGCATCAAGCGGAGCACTATTTATTTTCTTCAATTCCGCACCTAATTTAAAAGTCTGGAAAGTTACTTTTTCATCTTTATTGTAAACTTCTTTTGTAAGCCCCTGTTTGATAGCTGCCAGAGTTGTATATTCTTTCTTATCGACTAAAGCTTTCACTGCAGGTTTAGCAAGAATAATTTTTGCAATGTTTTCTTTTTCAGCATCGGTAGACGTTTTATTTCCATTGCTACCAATTTTATATTCAAAAGTTCCTGCTACCTCACCTGTTTGCTTGGTATATTCTTTTTTGGCAAAATAAGCATCAATAATATCTTCCACAGCAGAATCTTCTACAGTGCTTACTGCTCTTCCATCTGTGGGTTGTTGTGTAGGAGGTTGTGTAGGTTCAATAGTTCCCGGTGATTCTGCCCAATCCCAAAGTTCAAGATTATTCCACCAATCAGCTACCCTATCCACAATACCTTTTTCTTCTTTTTGAGATTGAGGTTTGTCTGCTGCAGGAGAATTTACAGCTCTTGGCGGAACATTTGAAGTTGGTTGATTTGTTTGAGCCGGATGCGATGGTGCAGGATTATTTGCAGTTTGTTCCGGTCTTGACTGTGGACTCGTTGCGGGGACGTGAGAAGGATTGTTTACATTCTTATTATCTGTTGCATGCTTTCTATCCTGAAAATATTCTACCGTAACATAAAATTCCAATTGTTTGGGATCCGTTTCTCCCTGCATTGCTTTCTGCATCAGAGCTCTGGTCAGCATAAATTCTGCAGTTGCAACTCCGCTTCTGTCTACTGTCGCTTCTTTGGTTTCAATTAAAAGATTACTGGAATTATGCCCGTCACCAACAGCATCATCTTCCCAAAGAGAAAATTTCAATTTCTGACCTGTTAAATTCACGCATTGTGCTCTCGCACGCATTTTTTCGGTATAGCTAAAAACTGTTCCTGGCGAATCATCAACATATTGCAGTTCAACTTTATTGATTCGGGGAATTACTGCAGGTTGAGGATTAATGTCAATGGTTGAAGCGCCACTTCCTTCAGATTCATAAAGATAGGCTTCGAGACGATACGTATTTCTTTGAGCAACCTCTCCAAATGTGAAGGTTCCTGAACCTGTTTTTTTAATATTTGTAGTGGTAAATCTACCGTTTGAACGTTTTTTGAATAATTCCCATGTTACACCACCCGCATTTCGTTGATTTTGTGGTGTGTCAGGATACCAATCAGTAACTGTATAAGTGGTCGCCTCTCCAATCTTTGGAGTTGGATTCCCCGATATTTTTGAAACTCCTTTTTTTGACATTGCAGAAATGTTTTAAAGATTAATAAGCATCTAATTCACTTTCAAAAACAGTTTCTTTAAACTCGTTCACATCCACAAGAGGATTCATATGTCTGACGATTTTTTCATCAGCATTTTTTACATTCTGCTTACTCATTTCGCCTCGCTGACCATGATCTTTAATTGTGATTTTTCCACCGACTGCACATTGAAGTTCTGAAATTTCGGTCACAACTTTCTTACCCATGACTTTTACTTTTTCATAGGTTTTTTGCCATTTTCCCGCAGGAGCATAGGCACAAGGTAAATATCCGCTTGAAGAAGGCTTTAGTTTGCATCGTCCAAAACTCGGACCTGAAGGTGTAAATTGCAGATCATCTTCTGTAACCGCAAGATAATCTGTACTTCCCGCTGCATCATTCCAATAATGTTTCTGGTGCACGGTCACTTTATGCTGTGGAAACTGGTCTCCCTGATTGCACTCGCATTTTCCTTTCTGTACGACAAAGTGTTTGCCGTCATGAGATGATGATTGCTCTGACATATTTTGTGATGTTTGGTAATCAAAGATAACAAAAAGTAAGCTAACATTAAAAAAAAACGGAAAGTAAATTTTCCGTCTTTTTATTTATAAGTAATTAATGTTGAGTATACTCCGGCTCTTCTACCGGCAAAGTGGTCGGCATAAAATATTCATTAAGCCAATAGAATTCCTGACCGTTCTGTTTTATTTTTACAGCAGGATTTTTTCTGTGAGTAAGCATTCTTTCAGCCAGTTCTTTATAATATTTGAAATAAGTTCTTGCCTGATCATTAGTCACGATATTTGATTTTTTCCAGCCTTTCAGTTTATATTTTGACATTAATTCAGCTTCGGAATTGTCAAAACCTGTACTGATTCCTACTGCATAAGACATTGGCTGCTCGTATAATTCTCCTTTATCCAAAAATTTCAGGGTAGGATTATATTTTTTCAGAAGTTTTATATATTCTCTCACCGCTCTTGTTTGTTTAAAATCAGTTCTTGCAGCTCCTGTTTTTTCATAAACTTCAGAGTAAAAAGCTTTAAGCTGATCATATTCTGACTCAGAAATCAAGATCCCTTTTTCCATTCCGGGTTTGAATTCTTTTAATTCCCTCGGAATGTATCCTTTCACTAAAAACGGATTTCCGTAATTGATTAGCTGTGCTGCAATTCCTGCAGGAACAGGATTTGTAACTCCAGGATACAAATATTTATATTTAAAATCAACCTCTGTTCTCCCAGCTCCTACTGATGTTTGAAATCTCTCGTTGAGAGAACTATCTATTTTGGTATTATCAAAAGTAACCTGAGCAATCAAACTGTCAACCGCTTTTTTCAAAAATCCAGGAGGGGCAATATCACCTTTTTTAGGAAAAATTACAAATCCCGGAGCCATGCTTTGTTTCGGAAAGTCTAATGAATAAAAGCCGGCATCACTTTCAATCAAGCTAAAATTATTTTTTATTAAAACATCACTTTGATCGATGATTTTCTGCTTTTTCAATTCGGCTACATTTTTAGCTGTGTTTGTAACAATATTTTCTGACATCAAAACAAAATCGTTATACGTATCTGAAGAACGGGAGTTCGTTTGAAACATAATCACTTTTGCCTGTGCCTGAGTCAATGAATTGATAACGCCATACATATTTCCACTAGTATTTGCAGAAGTACCGATAGTGATGACAATATTGGTTTCATCAGGAACTTCAGAAAGTAAATTTCCGGCAGCGATTAAACCTTCGTTTAAAGGTTGATTGCCACCTGTACTTTGGCAGTTCATCTCGTTAATCTTATCATCAATAAATGCTGTAATTTTACTATAATCTTTGCTTAACGGTGACGGAGCTACATTTTCTCCACAAGGATTATTTTTGTAAAGTACGACACCATATTTAATTGAATTAAAGTAAGATGGCTTCTCAAATCTCAACTGGAGATCTTCTAATAATGATTTTACAATGGGTGTATATGGCGCATTAGCCGAACTTATATCTAATACAAAAACAATATTGGCTTTTCTATTCTTTTCAATAATTTCCTTATAGCGATCGAAGTAAATCTTATCTCCTAAGACATTGGATGCGTAATTTTTGCTGTAATCTAACACGTTTGTAAAATACTTTGTTTTGGTGTCTGTCACAACGGTATCATTAAGTGCTAAATTAACAGGAAAAATGTTTTCGAGTGGTTTTCTTTTATCAACATCCGTAAGTAAAATTGCAATTCTTTTTTCTGCATCTGTACCTCCAGGCGAACCTTCATGAATTCCCAAAGCGGTCTCTTTGATTCCTGTAGGATTCTTCATTTTTACAGCCGAGCGTTCTCCCCATGCTGAGATAACATCAGAACTCACCCATCCGTAAAGACCTGTACTGATACTGTCCATATCGATTGATGGCTTTTTGCCTACCAAAAATCTTTTGTTATTTTCCTCCTGCTTGTAAACGTACACCATCTGCCCGTTCGGAATTTTCACATCAGCTGCTTCTATCAGACTTGGAGAATTAAACACCATGATAGAATCATTTTTATAATATCTTTCAGCGCTTTTAATGACTTCCGGACTGTTGGGAACAACTGCTACACGTACTGGATAACCTGTTTTTTCGCTTTTTAATGAATTGCTCCAAAGAAGAAGATCAGATTCTGGAATCCAGCCGTAGGTTTTTACAGATTTTGAAGAAACTTTTTTCATTAAAGCATCAGGAATGTATTCTGCTACTTTTACCATGCCGTCTCTGTTTTTCAAAACCATTAAAGGCTCTAAAAATTTAACTTCTTTGTAAGATTTTTCGTCATTTTTATCAAGATATGCTGTATTTCTTGACCTGTCTGAAATGGCAATCCATGGTACAGATTTTTTAGAAAAACCATCAATAACGGGTGCGTTATCAATCTGACCGTATTGTTTTGGTTCAGGAGTTTTTTTTGATGGTAATTTTACCTGACAACTCGTAAGAAGTACCGATAAACCTATATAATAAGCTGCTAGAGGAAATTTATTTTTCATCTTAATTTTCTTTATAATTGGTGTGGTATCCGAAAAAAAATCGGAATGATAATTTATTTGCTTTGGTTGATGTCTACTTTGGTAACGCAGTTTTGGGCATCGTCATAATTGAGTTTCACCGTCTGAATAACATTATTTTTATCAAACTGCAGACCTGTACAATAGAGATAAAAGTTATTGACTTTGCTGTCACTTACCTGAACGATAGAATTTTCGTTATTGCATAAATACTTGTTTAACAAATAGTTGTAATGCATATTAAAATTGTTTCCGTTGGCAATCTGCTGAAGATGATACTTGAAATCGTTGTCTCTTTGCTCGTAAAAATCATCCACGGCAACCTCTTCTTCAACTTCATTGTATTCGGCAACAATTTTTATTCTGTGTAATATGGGTTCTTTGTCTACATCTGTGTATAATGTTACGACATAATCGCCCGGTTTTTTGTAAGAATAAGTAGCCAGTTTGTCTTTGGAATCTATTCCTGATGTTTCACCAAACTTCCAGGTAAAAAGCTTACCGTCTGATAAAGCTCTAAAGTTTACATTTTCAAACTGCATAGCCTGAGTAGGCGCGTCGATTGTTGTGGTCATTTTCAAACTGTCCTGAGCTTCCACACGTTTTGATGAAACTACGATAGGATAAGTTTTGGTATATTTATCATCAATAATCAACGTTACACTATAATAACCCGGTTTATTAAAAAAATGATATCCTTTGTTTTTATCTGAGCTGTTACCGTCTGCAAAATTCCATTTTCTCTGTTTTGCGAAAGGTGTTTTGTCTTCGAAATGGAGTGTATCTCCAACTGTTAATGACAAAGGATAAACTGCTCCTACAATATCATCTGAGGAATGGATAACCTTTTTTTGAAGCCACAATGCAATGAGGGCAGCAACCAGCAAAGTAGCGACGACACCAATGATGATGTTTTTTCTGTTCTTCTGAAAATAGTTCATATTTAAATTTTGTGATGTGTTTAATAAAGTGTGTTTTGGTTATCTGGTTTTGAGAGCAATATCTCTTTCAAAAAGTCTTTGTTCGTTATTTTTATATCCCATTTCGCAGTTTTTAACGGTTACTTCGAGTCTTTTAACATCGTCTGTCATATTTTTCACCATATTTTTATCTTCCATGTACATTTCGTAAAAATCTGCAATAAGCGGATATCCTTCTATCCTTTCATCAGGCGTGATAAATCGCTTTTTGGTAGATGAAATAAAATCGGTGTTCTTTTCAATTTCATGAATAGTCATCGCTTCAGGATTCTCAGCATCCAGATGTGAAATTTTCACAAAAGTACTGTCTACAATCTTTTGAATATTCTGTTGCTCAATATCAAACTTTGATTTTTGCTCAAGCCTTTTTAAAGTGATCACATCTGACGAATTAAAAGGTGATTCAAATCTGTTCAAAAAGATAATTCCCAACAAAAGCATTGCTGCTAAAAGCATTAGAATAAGATATAAAAACTGAAAGCGTTTTTCCTTTTTTGATAATGTAATTTGTCCCTGCATAATTTAAAATTTAAAATAAATTACCTTCTTCTCCCTGCAAATTTTCTTGTAGGATCTACCCTTAGCTCTCTTACCACACCCGCATTTTTTCCTTGACATCTCATCAATTGGCTTCTGTAATATTCTTTCTGGTTGGCAACGTTAATGATTTTTGTTTTGAGATCAAGCATTGGACCGATGTGATTCAATAAAACCGCATAATGCTTCAGATTATCTATGCTGTCTTGCCCCATAATGCTTTTTGCATCATAGAGTTCTTCTGTAATCTGTTTTCTTAGTTGGATATCATTCTGCACCTTATTGATATCTAAAAGTGTCATCAGATGATGAATGCTGTCCACTTTGATATTCATGGCATTGCTGCGACCGCGAAGCTGTGAATATTTTTCAGCTTCTGCCTCCATTCCCTTGCGTTGGGTATGGTAACTTTTAAAAAAGAAAAAAACGGCGCAAAAAGAAATTGATGATAAAACGATGAACGAGAGGATAAATTTCCAAATACCCATCCTAACATCGGATTTGTTCAATTTTTTATCTCTATTTATAGACATATTTGTGGTTTGGTTTGGAATGTGAAAATAGAAAAAAAATATTTATTCTCAAAATTAAATATGGAGTTTGCAACATATTTACAATTATTTAATGTTAAGTTTAATTTTGAAATCCGAAAGATTTTCATACTTTAGTGAACCAAATTTTATTTTATTTATACCAAATCACAGTAGTAAAATGACTAAAATACTGACCAATACGGTTCGGTTTTCTATAGCAGACAGCGATTTTTATTTTAAAAAAATAATGATAAAGATGCTGCTGGAAAACCCTTTCAATATGCTTCTCAATGATTGTAACAACGGTCATGAGCTCATCAACAGAATTTACAGAAAACAGGAAGATGTTTTTATTGTAGAACTCTTTATGCCTGTACTGAGCGGTTTGGAAGCCATCAAATTTATCCGGAAAAACAACCAGGAAACTCCTATCATCACCTATTCCGGAACATATCAGGAAGATATGGCCGAAATTTTAGAAAAAATACCAAATATTTATTATTGTCAAAAAAATAGCAATATTATTAAAGATATTATCAAAGGGCAAATTACTTCACAAGATTTTGATTACCAAGCCTATTCCGAAAGCTGGAAACAGCAACCTTTGGCCGTTCAGGAATACATGAACAGGCAGAAAAAAAGCCAGGAAGAGCTCTCACCAACGGAGATCCAACTGATGAAATTCTGTTATGAAGGCTTCAGTAACAAAGAGATAGGTGAAAAACTCAACCTCAGCACAAGAACAATCGACACCTATATCAACAGACTTACAGAAAAGCTGGGTTTAAAAACAAAATTGCATCTCATCCGCTTCTGTGTAGAAAACGGATACTACAATTCGAGTATGTAAATGCTCTTTTTTTGTCATCATACTAGACTAAATATAAAATTGTCAGCCTCTTAAGCAAAATATTTTCTCTACTAATTTGCTTCTATTCATTTTTTTTAACTAAATTTGCACACCTAAAATTTAAAATTAAAAAAGGAAATGACAAAGGCAGAATTGGTAAACACCATCTCAAATAAATTGGGAACAGAAAAGAATGAAACACAGAAAGTTGTAGAAGCTTTTATGCAGGAGATCAGGACTTCTATGTATAATGGAGACAATGTTTACTTAAGAGGTTTTGGTTCTTTCATCGTTAAAACTAGAGCAGCTAAAACGGGAAGAAACATTTCTAAGAACACTGCAATCGAAATCCCTGCACACAATATTCCTGCTTTTAAGCCATCAAAATCTTTTGTGGAGAAAGTAAAAACTAAAGTTGCAGTAAAATAAGAATAACAATTGAATATTAACTAGTTACACAAAAAATTTAACATTATGCCAAGCGGAAAGAAAAGAAAAAGACACAAGGTTGCAACACACAAAAGAAAGAAAAGAAGAAGAGCGAACAGACATAAGAAAAAATAATCTCAACTAGAGATTTTGTAATATAATAATATAGTTGGTGTTTATATTTTTTAATATTCACCAACTATATTTTTTGTTTGTTACCTTAAGATTATAGAAAATTCAGTTTTTAATTTATTAGAATTTTAACAATCTAGCATTATGATTATTAAATTTCAAAAGCATAATGACCTAAAAAAGCTGAATAAACTTTAATCTCAAAAAAATTATCTTATATCAAAATGAAGAAAGAACTTATAATTTCGCACGAAGATGAGCTTACAAAAATTGCTTTGTTGGAAGACGGAAGATTATGTGAACTTCATGAGGAAGAAGACAAAAATGATTTTGTAGTCGGAGATTTGTTCATAGGAAAAGTAAAAAAACTGGCTCCCAATCTGAATGCAGCATTTGTAAACATTGGGTACGATAAAGATGCATTTTTGCATTATCAGGATCTTGGACCGCAGTATCTTACTTATAAAAAATTTTTAAAAGACACGGTTTCTAAGAAACAAAATACCTCAAGTTTAAAAAATTTCGAAATACAATCCGAAATTGATAAAAACGGAATGGTAGATAAAATCATCGCAAAAGATGACGTAATCCTTTTACAAATTACCAAAGAACCTATATCTACAAAAGGACCGAGAATCTCTACACAGATTTCTCTTACGGGACGTTTTTTGGTTTTAATACCATTCGATAACAAAGTTTCTATCTCAAAAAAAATCGGAAGTTCTGAGGAAAAAGTGAGACTGAGAACTTTGATCGACAGTATAAAACCTGAAGGTTTTGGTGTCATCATCAGAACGGTTGCCGAAGGGAAAAAGGTTGCAGATCTTCACAATGATATGAATCAGTTGATTCAAAAATGGGAAAATACTTTTAAGAATATTCAGAAAAATAAAGTCCCGTCGAAAGTATTGAGTGAAGACGATAAAGCTTCGTCTATTTTAAGAGATAACTTCAATCAGGATTTCGTGAATGTATTTTGTGACGACGAACAAATGGTTGAAGAAATGAAAAATTATGTGGAAGTTATAGCTCCGGAACGCAAAAATATCGTTCAGTTTTATGACTCCCATATTCCTCTCCTCGAATATTATAACGTTGAAAAGCAGCTTAAACAAAGCTTCGGAAAACACGTAAATATTCCAAGTTCAAAGGGTGCTTATCTTGTGATAGAACACACAGAGGCACTGCACGTAATCGACGTCAACTCCGGAAACAATATTACAGCCGGAAATTCTGCCAATAAAGAACATGCCCTGCATGTGAATAAAATGGCGGCAACAGAAATAGCAAGACAGCTTCGTCTCAGAGATATGGGTGGTATCATCGTTGTAGATTTTATCGACATGACCAACCCGGATCACAGAAGAGATTTGTTTGAACATCTGAAAACAGAAATGAGCCGTGACAAAGCGCGACACAAGATTCTGCCTCCAAGTAAATTTGGACTGATACAGATCACCCGACAAAGAAACCGTCCGGAAAAACAAATCGACACCAAAGAAGAAAACCCCAACAAAGACGGAGAAATCGTAGCACCGATCGTCATTGTTGAGAAAATGGAAGATACCATCAGAACCATCATGCAAAAAGACAAAGGAAAACTTTATCTGCATGTACATCCTTTCGTAGAAGCTTTCCTTACCAAAGGAATCAAAAGCATACAGATGAAATGGTTTTTGAAATACAAAAAGTGGGTGACCATTATCCCAAGGGATTCTTTTAAATATTTAGAATACAAAATCTATAATTCGAAAAAAGAAGAATTAAGTGGATATTCTAATTAAGACAACACATTAAAACCTTCAGATATTCTGGAGGTTTTTTCTTTATAATAAATCTTAGTAATCATTTTTTTAATTCTCATAAAAAAATCTAACATTTTATTTTTTAATCATTTAAAAATAATAAATCCCTACCTGAATTATTTAATCAAATAAAAATCTCGTAAAACTTCACTAATAAAAGGTTTAACACATTTATAATCTGTAATAAAACAACATTAATCACAACGTATTGATATTTTCACAGTATAATTACGGAAAAATTAAAATAAAGGCATTTATATTGCGTTTTTCGGTAAAAATTTATGATTTATCACCAAGATTACGCCTGTTTTATCGTATATTTATATACTGAAAACTATAAACAGATGAAACCGAATTTAGCAATTCTTGATGAGCCTCTTCTCTATACAGAAGGTCTTTCTAAATTACTTATACAAAATAAAATTTTTAGTTCCGTAGACGTTTTTAATACTTATGAAAATTTACACAACCACGTTAAAAACAACTCACCAGAATTTTTAATGATCAGTTCAAATATTTTACTATTAAGCGATCTTTACAAATGTTTAGAAACGATTGTTTCGCAAGACAGCAAAGTGAAAATTATTGTAATTGGTAATTCTTATGATGTGATTGTAATAAGAAAATTATTTAATAAAGGCATCAAAAGTTATCTTGATAAAAACAGCAACTATGATGAATTTATAAAATCAGTAAATGCACTGAGCTTAAACGAGATTTATATCTGTGAACATGCAAAAAAGATGATGCTCAATTTCATCAGCAACGAACAGGAAAAGCAAAGCCCAAACATCAAAGAACCACTTACAAGAAGAGAATTAGAAATTCTTCGATTAATTTGCGACGGTTACAGCAGTAAAGATATCAGCGAAAAACTCTTCATCAGTATCAATACTGTAGAAACACATAGAAAGAGGATTCTTATGAAACTCAACGTAAAAAATTCTGTTGGCGTTGTAAAATATGCAATGGAAAACAATATGTTCAGCTAAAAAGTTTTTCTTAAAACAAAAAAAATCAAAATCTATTTAAAGGTTTTGATTTTTTTTGCAATAAACATTAATAATCCTATTCGAAATCCGGCATTTCCCCGTCTGAAAACAGTAATGCTCTTGAAAAGTCTACTCCTGTATTATTCAGGTCTATCGTCAGAATATTTTTCTGAGAAATATTATCATTACTAGTGTTCATAATGATAATCTGCGAATTGTTTGGCGAAAATCTGGGATCAAAATCATTGGTTCCGATTGGTTTATCACTTTCCAAAGAAGCGTCAATCATTGTATTATTAACAAGATTATAAATAAATATATGGGAATCAAGCTGTCGGTAATTGGAATCCTGATAACCTGAAACATCATGTGTGTAAAGAAGTTTTTGACCATCAACTGAAAAATTAAGCCCGCCTGTTGCTCCTGTTGCTGCCGAAAAAACATTTTTGAGAACATTCCCCAACATATCAATAATTAAAATTTTAGTATTGTAACCGCTAAAGTCATTGGTCTTAATGGCAATTTTAGTGTTATCATAACTCCAATCCACTTCCGAAATCAGACTTCCGTCCGGCGTTGTGTAGATTAATTGTTGACCCGTTCCATCTTTATTAATTTTATAAAGCTTATCAAAATTTGGATATAAAAATATGCTTCCGGTAGTATTCCAGGAAAAATCTAACTCATTCTGATTGAAACCCGCTACAGGAATCTGAGTAACTTTAAAAACATTGGAACCATCAGGATTCGCAGTAAAAATATGACTTCCACCTGAATCATTCCTCAAAAATGCAATCAATCCTGCATTGTTATTTTTTCTTGGTCGCCAACTGCTGTTTGATATATTGGTCAACTGAAAGCTGTTTCCCTGATTGTCGCTTGACATAATTACAAAATTTCCGTTTTGTTTTCTAACATAGTGATAGCGATTGGCAGGAGTTGTGCTTGTAGTAAATTTAAATACAGGACTCAGAACATCAGGATGTATTCCGTCTGAAACAGCGATTTGCCAAAAATAGCTGACTCCAAACTGTAAATTTGATAAAGTATAGGTTTTAACTTTCAAATCATTTACCTGAATAATATTTGTATTTATATTATTTTTTACGGTGAGTTTGTAGGTAAGACTATCTGTTTTATCAGGATCTGTAGCATTCCAGCTCAACTGTACACTTAGTGGTTGGTTTGCCGCATTGTCAATCGGGCTTAAAAGCTGTGGTGCTGTAGGTGGTGAATTTAAAGATTCATCATCCTCCATCTCAAAAACAATAGTCACAACCTGATTTTCAGCCTGAATATTAACTGCCTGAAAATTGGCTACGTATCCCGATAATTCGGCCTTTGCAGAGTAATTACCTGCAGGAATAGCTTTAATTTCGAACATTCCGTCTTTATCACTAAAAGTAGTCTGTGTACTTGGCGTGGTAAAAACTTTAGCGTTTGCGATGGGTTCGTTTGTTCCTTTTTTCACTACTCTTCCACGCAAAATACCTGTTTGCGCCTGATCTACTAATTCTTCGCTACAAGATGTAAAGGAAAAAAAAGAAATCAAAAGAATCAATATATTAATATAAGCTTTCATAGTTTTTATTTTTTATTGCCTAAATATAAATTGAGACCCAATCCGAATCTCAAAGCATGATCGGTTCTTTTCCCATTAGCTAAAAGATCCCAATCATCACTGAATCCCAAATCATATTGAGAAGAAATTCTTATTCCCAATTTTTTAAATGCCAAATATTCAAAGCCTCCTCCAAATTGAGATTTATATCTCACAGGTTCAGTAGAAAACATTGCACCTACACCTGCATATATGAATGGGGAAAATTTGTATTTCGGTAATATAAAATATTCTAAATTGAGCTCCGGAGAAATGAACGTACGTCTTAAAATGTTTTCATTTTTAAGTCTGTATGCGGATGCGCTAAGTTCTACATTGAAATTTTTATCAAAAAAAAATTTAATTCCTCCTTTCAAACCAAATTGAGGAACGGGATTTACATAATCATTTCTCACCTGGTTGCCTTCAACCTGACCAAATATCGAAAGTTTTGATCTTTCAGCCGTTGGATAGATATTTCCAATCTGCCTGTCTGTATTTTTTTGGGTTTCAAGGTCATAATCATCAACAAGTTTCTGGTAATCTGCAAGATTACCCAATGATTTCCCCCAAATTTTATCTTTAATACCTTCAATAATCAGTGATTTTACAGCTTTTTCTATGGCATCAGTCACAGCAAGCTGAATGGGCTCATTTTGTGTAAAGCCAACCTCAGCTTCCATTAACCTTTCTGTATCGATATATTTAAAAAAACTTCCGTTGATACTTGTAGACAAAATGGTTTTAGAAACATAAACGGTTTTTAAAATTTCACCATTTAAAGTGGAAACTGCACGAAGATAAATTGTGATTCTATCCTGTCTGTATTGTGATGATGCACCAATTCCGAAATATCTTGCGCCAATTCCACCAGTCATTACGTTGCTGTCATAGGAAATGACTCCGCCTTCCAAAAGCATTCCGGCGTACAATAATGGTGGTAAAGCCTGGCTGTTCTTATCTACATCTTTTAAATATTCTTGTCGGGTAGATCTTATGATTTGTCTTTCGTTGAGAAGATTGGCTATATTTTCTCTTTCAATCGGTGTAAACCATCTGCTGTCTTCCAAAGCTTTGATGAGAATGGTAGTTGTACCTTGTGGTACTGCGGTACTCCAGTTGGCTCCGTTTTCAGAAAGTTTATATTGCCCGGTCTGATCACGGAATTTATAAACCCCTACGACCACTTTTTCTTTGGGTAAAGGCAAGTTTCTCAATTCTGTAGTATACGAAGTGATTTCTCCCATCGTAGATACTTCTTTATTAGAAGTAAAACTCATTGCTGTACCGCAAGATTGCAATACATAGGCGAGAAGTATCCAGAAAAAAATTCTGATAGTAGTGAAAAATCTCATGTTTAGTTATTTGTTTTTAGTTTTTTTATTTCGGAACCACAATTTCGGATTGCTCACCGGTGTTGGTATCCAAAATACTGATCATCATTCCCTGAGCTGTATTGGTAATCTGAAGATATAATGAACCAAACATATAGTTGCCTGCCTGTACACCTGTTGTTCCAAACTGATCCTGAAATAATTTTCTCGAAAGCTCACTCAAAACCTGACGGTTTAAACTATCTGTGAAATTGCTTAAGGAACCTGAACTCCCTGTAAGATTACTTCCTTCCTTATTATCAAACTGATTTTGGGCACTTGCAGAGCTTAGTAACCATTGATAATTGAATGTATCACCGCCAAACGCAGGATTAATAGGTTTATAGACAAGCTGCTGAGATTTTGCCTGAAAAAATCCTAAAAAAAGGATCGCTGATATTAAAAGGGTCTTCATGGTCATTCGTTTTTAGTAGATGAATTCGTTTTTAATCAGATTTTTTCGGGAATTAAAATCTTTAATGTATCTAAGAGTGAAACTCAACTGTTCTTTCAGATAATCTTCACTGGGATTGGTCATAAAGCTGTAAACAACCTTATCATCAATCTGAATATTGATCTGACCGCTCGTTCCGCGGGCAGGAAGTTCTATAATTGTAATCGCAGAATTGCTTTTGTCCGGAATCTGATTATACTGAATATAAAATAAATCATAGAAATCTTTCCCAACTTTGCTTTTCGTCTCATCAATCGTCAATCCGCTGAGTTCGAAAGCTTCTTCTTTTTCTACAACACTTACTGTTTTTCTAAAAAAATCCTGATTAATTTCTAAACTGTCTTTAGCAATGAGTTTTTGAGTCTGCTCGTCCCGAATGTACAAGAAAGCTTTTAGAGCATCTCCTTTTTCTAAATTCACACTCATTTCTGATAAAGATTTACTTTCATTGGGATTTATTGAAAATTTCCCGCTCTGTTTATTATTGGAAAGATTTCCGCTGGCACCTTTTTTAATAGAAATCAAAAGATAATTCAGCTCTTGGTAAGTAGAAGTATTATTGGTGACCAGTGCTTTAATTTTCAACTGTTTTTCTATAGCATCTTTCTCAATTTTTACAACAATTTTTTTGTCTTCCTGTCCGTAAATGAAAACAGATAAGAAAACAAAAAGAAAGTTATACAATATGAATTTGAAATTTCGCATAGTCGTCAGTTAATAATTTCGCATAAAAACCGCCATGTTTTCGCCATTGACATTCAGATGCATTTTTTCTGAGATGCCGTTGCTGCCTGTAATGTCTACAATATTATTATTTCCTTGTGTGGTAATTGCTGTTTTGACTTCTTTTGACGAGAACGAATTATTAAAATAAATACTGTTTTGATCACCAAACTGCTGCACTATAATATTGGTTTTCGAATTAATCTGCAGATCTGCATTGTTTAAATCTCCTATTTGTACAACTTGTGAAATTGAAGAAGTAAATAATGAAGGATCTGTATTTTGCGTGATCATATCAATGGCTGTCTGGCTGTTGATACGATTCCAGTCTATCTGTTGCGACTTTGCCAACAATGTTGAGAGAAGCGCAAGTGTGATCAATATTTTCTCAAAGGTTTTCTTCATTTTTATTTTTTTTAAAGGTACTGGAATACCGTGCTCTACAAAACACGTGAAACAGTGACGAAATAAAAATCACGGTTTGCCGTTATTCACTACCGTGTTTCTACTGAAAATTCTTTTAGCCAAAAAAGAGAAACCGAAGTTTCTCTTAATGTATAAAATACGATGAAATTACTACTCTTCTTATTAACAGATTATCGCTTTGGAAGTCTGCTTCACTAGATTTCCGTTAGCTATCTGTTAGCTTTTCAAATAATGTACAGGAAATTTCACTCTCCTATACATTATAATTAAGAGACTGTTCTTACAATTATTGGTTTACTACAATTGAATTTCCACTACCCATCTGGCTTGATGTGTGATAGTTTCCGCTAGTCATTTGATTTACAGTAACAACATTACTATTACCGTTTTGTAAAACATACGATTCATTACTGCTTGCATCAAGAGCAGCTGAACCTTGATTGATATTTGCAGTGTTGCTGTTACCGATTTGATCGCTTTCTGAAATATTGAAACTTCCGTATTGGTTAGAAACTAAAGTGTTGCTACTTCCTATAGATTGCTCTCCGATAGATCTATTATCACTTCCGTCCTGATACATTTTGACGCTATTGCTGTTGGCTGTACTGCTGGAAGTTCCGCTTTGCGTTGAACTTGCATAGTTATCACTTCCTATCTGATCGATTTCTGCCTTGTTGTAATTATTATTTTGTACAACATAACCTTCATTATCATTACCATTTTGGTTTGTATCTGATGAGTTATTGTCGCCTGTTTGATCAGTTTCTGCCATATTTCTCAATCCTGTTTGATATTGACCAGCTCCGTTGCTGCTTCCTACCTGATCGATTGATGCATTGTTATTATTACTACTCTGCATCTGCATTGCACCGTTATATGTTCCTCCGGATTGGTTTACAGAACCTATGTTACCGTTGCCTGTCTGAGATTGCACCAACCAAGAAGAACCTCCTGATTGCGATGAAGTAGCACGGTTTAAATTACCATTTTGTGTTTGTCCTGAAGTATGATCATTTCCTGATTGTACAGAAGTTGCACGGTTTAGGTTTCCATCTTGGTTTTGTGTTACTGTCTGGTGGATTCCTGTCTGTGTATTAGAAGCAGTATTTAAATTTCCTTCCTGATTCTGAATAGCAGTATGTCTAGGTCCTGTTTGGCTTGACGAAGCATTATTTGCGTTTCCATCCTGATTTTGATCTAAAACACTTAGATATCCGACCTGAGTTGCTGTAGCAACATTCAAATTACCATCCTGAATCTGACTGATGTCATTAGCTGTACTGTATACTCCAGCGGGACGAGTATACCCTGCCTGACTCTGAGAAGCTGTAGCCGTGTTAAAGGTACCATCTTGATTTTGAACAATATTAGATCTTACATCTCCTCCACCTTGTGTAGAAGTAGCTGTATTGAAACTACCGTCCTGGGTTTGGTTGATCTTAGATCCATACGAAAATTGCTGTGTCGCAGTTGCACGGTTTCTCAAACCGTCCTGATCCTGCACCACCTCAACTCCACCTGCCGAAAAACCTTGACCTTGTGATACGTTAGCCACGTTTAAAGTTCCGCTTTGGGTAGTTTCTGCTTTATTACGAGCACTGTTGCTTCTTTGATATACATTTACGGCATTTGCTGTACCTGTCTGGGTAGAAACGTTTTCGTTACCATAAGACTGAAGTCCTACTTGTGTAACTGCAGCAGTATTATTATTTCCGCTTTGGGTCACACTATTATCACTGTTTTGAGCATAAGTGAAGCTTGCTGATAAAACAACGAATGCTCCTGTTACTAATTTTTTCATGGTAAAAATTTTATTGATTAATGGTACAAATGTAGAACTCTCATTAACCTTAAAAACCATCGAAAAAGGGTAATTTTCAAATATCACCAGATACAGTTTAAATCGTAACTGTTTCTGGTATTACGGTATCATCAGGATCAGTTACTTACATCATACGTATAAATACGGTAGAAAATATATAGAAAAATTATATTTAATTAACATCAGCATCACTTCCGTTTTATAAGATATATTAGTAATTTTGAGATATGGAAAGTTTTGGAAAAGATCTATTACAGAAAATCAAAAAAGCCCAGCTTGCGGGTGCCAATGCTCATGGAGTTTTCTCACCGCCTTACCGTGCAGTTTTCACACACGAGCAGATTTTAGAAAAAAATCCAAAATTCGCAGCCGTAAATATTGTTTTGTACCTGAGAGACAACGAATGGTTTTTCCCGCTCATTCAACGTACAGAAAACGAGCGTGATAGACACAGTGGACAAATATCTTTACCCGGAGGAAAACGCGAAGAATTTGACAGAGATTTTGCCGAAACCGCAATTCGTGAAACTTCTGAAGAAATAGGACTAGAAAAAACTTACGTGAGAATTATTCGTGAGATGTCTCCAATCTACATTCCGCCGAGTAATTTTTATGTTTATCCTTACATTTCTTATTCAAAAAGAAATCCTGAATTTATTTTGCAGGAAAGTGAGGCTGTAGAGGTTATTGAATTTCCTATTACATCATTTCTCAATCTTCCCGATTTACCTGAAATAATGGCATTACCTGGTGCTGGAGGAAAAGAAGTTCCTGTCATCAATTTCAACGGATATATCATTTGGGGAGCAACAGCAATGATACTCAGCGAATTCAGTCAGTTGATTAAAAAAATGTAACTTTGCAGATATTATGTTTAATTAAAAAATGGCGAAAAAGAACATTTTCACCGATTCATTCGGTACTCCATATTTTTTAAAAAGGCTTATCATCTTCATTTTGGGGATCGTTTCCTACAGAAGATTCAATGGTTTTAATAAGCTGAAAATTACCGGAACGGAACATTTGGTGGATCTTCCGGATTCTAATGTACTTTTTGTATCCAATCATCAGACTTATTTTGCCGATGTTGCAGCCATGTATCACGCATTTTGCGCTGTAAACAACGGTTATTTAAATACAATCAAAAACCCAATTTATCTTCTCAATCCTAAAATTGATTTTTACTATGTTGCTGCAGAAGAAACTATGAATAAAGGGATTCTTCCTAAAATCTTCAAAATTGCAGGTGCGGTAACCGTAAAAAGGACATGGAGAGCCGAAGGTAAAAATGTGAACCGACTTGTAGATCTAAGTGAGATTGATAATATCATGAAAGCTTTAGACAATGGCTGGGTAGCTACTTTTCCGCAGGGAACAACCGCTGCTTTTGCACAAGGGAGAAAAGGTACGGCAAAACTGATTAAAAATCAGCGCCCCATTGTCATTCCTATTAAAATAAACGGGTTCAGAAGAGCGTTTGATAAAAAAGGACTTCGTGTAAAAGTAACCGGAGTGAAACCTACAATGGAATTTAAAAAACCTTTAGACATCGACTACGATCATGAAAATGCGCAACAGATTCTTTTAAAAATAATGACTGCCATTGAACAAACTGAAGACTTTAATGTTTTGCACACGTATGACGAAGAAATAAAAGCAAAAAAATCTGAACAACCCAATTCATAAAAAATTTAAAGTCATTATGAAAAATTTAATAGCAATATTATTTGCCATCATGATTACTATTTCATGCAACAGTCAGAAAATGTACTCAGATTTTGACATCAGTTATTCAAAAAGCGGTGGTTATGCGCCAATCTACGAAAACCTTTTGATCAAAGGAAATGATGCACATTATACTTATGAAGGGCAGGGTAAGAAAAACAAAACAAGTTTTAAAATTACTGATGACGAAATTAAGAATTTGAACCAAATCCTTACTCAGAATAACTTCAGACACATTGCAGAAGATCACAAAAAAATATACGACCGTATTGCAGTTTCCATCAATGTAAAAAATGGTGAAAACAGTGCCAATAAAACCGATGCAAGCATGATTATGCCTCAGTATAAGAAAAACTGGGATCAAGTTGTCGATGCTTTTCAACAAATCATCAGTAAAAACGTAAAAAATACTCAATAAATTTGAAAACCCATTTCATTGCAATCGGCGGAAGCGCCATGCATAATCTTGCAATTGCGTTAAAAGACAAAGGATATCAGGTGACAGGTTCGGATGATGCTATTTTCGAGCCATCTAAATCAAGACTGGAAAAGAAGGGAATTTTACCCGAAGAAACGGGTTGGTTTCCTGAAAAAATCAGTTCCGATATTGATGCCGTAATCCTTGGAATGCATGCTCATCAGGACAATCCTGAATTGGCAAAAGCAAAGGAATTAGGTTTAAAAATCTATTCTTATCCTGAATTTCTTTACGAACAGTCTAAAAATAAAACCAGAGTAGTCATCGCAGGTTCTCACGGGAAAACGACGATCACCTCAATGATTCTTCATGTTTTGAATTTTCATCAAAAAGATGTCGATTACATGGTTGGAGCACAACTCGAAGGTTTCGATTGTATGGTAAAGCTTACAGAAGGCAATGACTTCATGGTGTTGGAAGGTGACGAATACCTATCTTCTCCTATCGATCTGCGTTCAAAATTTTTACTGTATCAGCCGAATATCGCTTTGATGAGCGGAATTGCGTGGGATCATATCAATGTTTTCAAAACGTTTGATAATTATATCGAACAGTTCAGAAAATTCGTGGCAAGTATTACTCCGGGTGGCGTTTTAGTCTATAACGAAGAAGACGCAGAGGTTGTAAAAGTAGTGGAAGCAGCGGAAAATTATTTTAGAAAAATACCTTACAAAACTCCTGAATACGAAATCATTAACGGAAAAGTTCATTTAAAAACAGAAATGGGCGATATTCCGCTTTCTGTTTTTGGAGCGCACAATTTATTGAATCTTGAAGGAGCACGACATATTTGCCATACATTAGGAATTATGGATGAAGATTTCTATGAAGCCATCATGAGCTTCAAAGGAGCTTCCAAACGTCTTGAAAAAGTAGAAAGAGAAGATAAAGGAATTCTTTACAAAGATTTTGCACACGCTCCGAGCAAAGTAAAAGCTGCTGTAAAAGCTTTTTGCGAACAATTTAAAAACGAAAAAAAATACGGTTTTCTTGAGCTTCACACATATTCAAGTTTAAATCCAGTATTTTTGGAACAATACGATCACGCAATGGACGGTCTGGATGAAGCAATTGTTTTTTATTCTGAAGATGCCTTAAAAATCAAAAGAATGGAACCCATTTCACCCGATTTAATCAAAGAAAAATTTAAAAATGACGGCTTAAAAGTCTTTACCAATGCTCAAGAACTTCATGCATATTGGGAAACTTTAGATAAAACTAATGGCGTTTTTCTGATGATGAGCTCGGGTAATTTTGGCGGTTTAGATTTAACGAAATAAATTAAAAATAAAACTCCTTTCAAATCGAAAGGAGTTTTTGTTTTAGTTAACTTTTTTATAGAATCTTCTTATAATATCTTTTATTCCGTCTCCATCTATATCTTCGGTTCTATCTTCCATCACCATATCATTTTGGGTAAGTGAGGTTACAAAATAAGGATAATTTTCTTCACCTTCGAACCATAACTTCATATTGACTTTATCAAATGTATAGTTTCTTGTGACCAAATCGGTTTGTACACAAGCATTATTACTCTGTGCAAATGTAATTGAAATCATATTGGTCTGCTTAAATTCATGAGTGCTTTTTTTCTCACAATCAGTCGAAAAATTTGTTTGGGTCTGTTGATTAGCAGATTTGTAAATTTCTGCCTTCTCAATATGCCATTTTCCAATAATTGACGCTTCATTGTTAGTTTGAATAACATCATCATTGCTATTACATCCAATAGTGGAAAATAAAACTAATGACAGAAATAATTTTTTCATGATTATTTATTTTTTTTATCAGGCAAAATTAAAATAATTTCCCTCAAAGTCTTTATAATACAGCAATGAGATTTATCAAAACTGATAATTATTTTTATTATATGCTTGACGTTAATTCAAATAAAAAAGAAGCAATAAATTATCGCTTCTTTACTTTTAATAGTATTTTTTAAATTAAATATCCGCCACAGCATTCAACATCTTCTGTTCCCATTCCGGATCTTTCGGATCGAAAAACAATCTTTTTCCGGTATCTAAAGAACGGACCACATTCATTTCATCCTCTGATAATTCAAAATCAAAAACATTGAAATTTTCTTCAATTCTCGAAGGTGTCACCGATTTCGGAATCACACAGAAACCTTCCTGCAAATGCCATCTTAAAATAACCTGAGCCACTGTTTTGTTATATTTTGATGCAATATTTTTTAATTCAGAATTATCCAACAAACCTGCGTTTCCATTTCCAAGAGGGCTCCAAGGTTGGGTAACAATATTATTTTCTCTGTTATATACCTGAAGCTCTTTTTGTTGAAATAAAGGATGTAGTTCAATTTGATTAATCACAGGAAGTACAGTTGAATTTGCCTTTAATTCTTCCAGTTTTTCAACCGTAAAATTACAAACGCCAATTGCCTTGATTTTCCCTTTATGATAAAGCTCTTCCATCGCTTTCCAGGCACCCAAAAAATCTGCATAAGGCCAGTGAATAAGATACATATCCAGATAATCCAACTGTAATCTGTCCAAAGTTCTCTGAAAAGCACTTTTCGCTTTCTCATATGAAGTATCCTGAACCCATAATTTTGAAGTTACAAACAAGCCTTCTCTGTCTATTCCACTGTTTTTTAAAGCATTTCCAACTGCAGTTTCATTTTGATAAATCGAAGCTGTATCGATCATTCTGTAACCGGTTTGGATCGCTTTGATGACAGCATTTTCGCATTCCTGCATATTTTCCATCTGCCAAACTCCGAAACCTAAAGCCGGAATATCAACTCCGTTATTTAATGTGATAACAGGTTGCCCTGTATATTTTTTTTGTTGCATATATTTTGTTTTAGTTAGTCAAACAAATTTCCGATAAAATTGTGAAACTTTCGGTTAACAGTTTTACACAAATTTAAAGTTAAGATATATTTAGACTTATTATATTATGAACTACCCCATCTTGTTGCTTTGCAAAATCACCCCTTTCAAAGAAGGGCAATTGAAATATCTTAATACTAATTTCTAGCTTCTAATTTCTCATTCTTGCTCATCATTTTTCTGAATAATCCTTTGATATGGGCAATTTCGTCATGATAATTCGTTTTCTTTCTGCACCCGAAATACAGGGTATTTTCAAGTTTTTGATTTCCTTCCCAAATTAATTTCACCTCACCGCTTTCAATTTCGTTTTTACATAAAAAATCAGGGACAACAGCCAACCCAATTCCACCTTTCAGACAACGGATGATTGAATTTAAATTTGGAACAATATAATTCGGACGGAAATTCGGTTTATGCCCGAAATTTAAAATCCAGAACTGAAAAAGATGTTCCATGTCGCCAGTTGTGCCATACCATTTCTCCTGTTTCAGCCATTCCTCAATTTTTTGAGCATCTTTTGTTTTTAAAACTTTATTAAAACTTTCCGTATCAACATCTTTTCCACCAACCAAAATAATCTGTTCGGAAGAAAAAGCTTCATGTAGAATATTAGGTGAAACTCCTTTTTTGGGAGTAATAATTAAATCTAAAATTCCCTTATCCAATTGATCCAGCATTTCGGGATAATCTCCAAAACTGATAATCAGATTAAACGGCAACGTAGAAACATACTGCTCCAAAGTCGTCTGAAAAGTTTCAAAACACATTCCCACACTGATGGTCGGGGTATGTTTTTCTGTAGATTTCTGGAAATTTTTTTCGACATCTTCCAATTTTGTGAGGGGTTCTGAAATGGCATTGAATAAGACTTTTCCACGTTCTGTCGGAATCATTTTCCGCCCCGTTCTGTCGAATAATTTGTATCCGACATATGCTTCCAGAGAACCCAAATGCAGACTCACTCCGGGCTGTGAAATAAATAAAGTTTCTGCGGCCCCGGTTAAGGTTCCTGTTTTATAAATTGCTTTAAAAGTTCGGTACCATTCTAAATTCACCATGATTAATTATCAATATTCTGATACAAAATTAATGAATAATTACAATAATAATATTTAAAAAACTATGACAATTTTTATTTGATCGAATTCTGTATTTTTAAGCTCTTAGCTTTTCATATTCAATCTTTCCTCCTGAAGATCAAGTAAACGAAGATGTTTTCTAATGATTTCTTCATCTAACAAAAGTTCTTCGCGGTTTTTATGGATAAGCCAGCTTCTTTGGGTTTCGAGAATATCAATATAAATATTTCGGTATTCAGCGTAATTAATAATGATTTCAGAACTGCTCAATTGGTTTTCATATTTTTGTAATTGATCTTTCAATGCCGGGAAACTTTCTATTTTCTCAGCATAATCGTTGCGAATTTTATCAACCGCAACTTGCGCAAGGCTGTTCTGAATTTCGTAATCTATTTCCTTTTCGCTTCTCACAAAATCCCGGTCGATCGGTGGGAATTTCTTTAATAAAAAAGGAAGTGTAAGCCCCTGAACAAGCAATGTTGAAAGGATTACAACAAATGTGATAAAAAGAATCAGATTTCTTTGTGGGAAAGGAGTTCCGTCATCTAAAGTCAAGGGAATTGAAAGTGCTGCCGCCAAAGAAACCACGCCTCTCATTCCGGTCCAGCCAATGATCATGGGAGTCTGCCAACCGGGAGATTGTGCATCTGCAACTGTAATAAAATTTCTCATAATTAAAGTCGTGATCACCGCTGCATAGCCTGCGAAAATTCTTACAACAATCAGAACTGCAGTAACCGCAATTCCATAACCGATTGCAGTATAAATATCAGTATCACCCAAGCCGGAAATAATTTCGGGCAAATCTAAACCGATGAGCATGAAAACAATCCCATTGAGCAAAAAACAAAGACTTTCCCAAACCGTTACAGTACGTATCCTGGATGCACTGCTCAAAAAATCGTGACTGCGATAAGAAAGAAATAACCCACCACTTACCACCGCCAGAATTCCGGAAGCATGAAGCTGCTCTGCTGCCAGATACATTGCGAAAGGCGCAATAAAAGTCAGTAAAATATCTGTATTTGAATCGGTGGGCAAAATTTTGTGCATTTTCATAAAAATATATGCGATTACAAGTCCGATTCCTACACCGCCAATACACATCCACACAAAACTCCCCGCTGCTTCGTGCCATACAAATTGCCCGGTTGCTGCAGCAATCATCGCGAACCTGAAAATGATTAAAGAAGAAGCGTCATTCAGCAAACTTTCGCCTTCGAGAATTGAGGCCAGTCTTTTCGGTACTTTTACAAATTTCAAAATCGCTCCGGCGCTTACTGCATCGGGTGGAGAAACAATTCCGCCCAATAAAAAACCCAGGGCCAAAGAAAATCCGGGAATAAAATAATTAGCGAAAACAGCAACCGATAATGCGGTGAAAAATACGACTACGAAAGCAAAACTGAAAATAATCCTACGCCATCGCCAAAGCTCTTTCCACGACGTTGACCAGGCTGCTTCATACAGCAATGGTGGTAAAAAAATGATAAATATTAATTCGGGTTCTATTTTAATGGGTGGTACACCTGGAATAAAACTTATTAACAGCCCTGCCAACACAAGCAAAACAGGATATGCAACCTGAATTTTTTTCGCCAGCATAATGAGCATTGTGATGAGGAGAACCAAAAAAAGATAAAATTCGAAATTCTCTAACATATATAAATTTTAGGTATCTAAATATATAGTAAATTTTTAAAAATATTTAGTGCCTGTGTAAATTTAAACGGGCTCTAATACTTGAAATAATTTATATGAATCAACCAATATATTTTTAATTGTATAAATTTGTTTAAGAGATTATAGTTTTTTAAACGTTTTAAACAGTTTTACAATTAATTAACTGCACCTTATATTCAGATAACCATGAAATTCATCAGTAATTACGAGTACAATCACAAAATGTTCGGCTATCTTATCATCGATGGAATTTCGATTGATGAGATCAGCACTGACGAATACAATGATTATATAAGAATATTTTTCTTTCCGAAATCCTGCCATATCACCATAGATTTTGATGAATATATTACTGACGGTCCGGCATTGTTTTTTGTAGGTAACCATCAAAAAGTAAGAATTAAGAATGCCAAACAGCAGGAAGTGCATTTCATTTATTACAACAGAGATTTTTACTGCATCCAGATCCATGATGCGGAAGTAGCTTGTGACGGTATACTTTTCAATAATATTTACAATCTTCCTCAGACGAAACTTTCAGATGAAGAATGTCTTTATACGGAAAACTTATACCTTCATATTAAAAATGAGCTTGTAGCTAAAGAATCTTCCCAGGAAGAAATGATACGAACCTACCTTAAACAGCTTATTATAAGAGCTACCCGTGCCTGGAAAAAACAACAATTGGGACAACTTAACGACGAACCTCCAAGAGAAATAGAGTTTTTCAGAGATTTTAGCCGTCTGGTCGAGATCCACTTCCGTAAAAAACATGGTGTCGCCGATTATGCTGATCTTTTAAATATGGCCCCTAAAACACTTTCAACGAAATTCAACCGGCTTAATTTAGCTTCTCCCAACGACATTATAAAAGACCGGATTGTGCTTGAAGCCAAGCGCCTCTTATGTTATTCAAAGTATACAATTAAAGAAATTGCCTACAATTTGGGATATGATGATCCTGCCTATTTCAACAGATTATTTACTAATAAAACCGGACTAACTCCTGCCGTTTTCAAGAAAAACAACCAACAAGAGAAAAAAGTACAATAAATATCAACTTTTCACTCTTTTTTCAGCAGTACCACTACCCTACCTTTGTCATGTAAATAATTCCAGATACGGAAGCATGGTAAAGTAATTTTGGTAATGAGCCTGTTTATCTTTCCGGATTAGTGAGACAGTAAAATCTTTATATTAAAACTGCCGATGTATTAAATGGAAATTGTTTATTCATATTTAGAAATTATTAATCTTAAATTTATATACAATGAAAAAAACATCAATTTTAAAATCGTTCGGATCAATTTTATCCATTTTCTTTATGTTGTTAGGCGGAATCTCCGTATCTGCTCAATCTCCAATGATTAAAAATGTGGTTCTGGTACATGGCGCTTTTGTGGACGGGTCGGGATATAGAGGCGTCTATGACATTTTGAGCAAAAAAGGCTATAATGTTACTGTTGTACAAAATCCGCTGAGCTCACTGGCAGATGATGTAGAAGCAACCAAAGCAGCTCTCGACAGACAGGACGGACCTGCCATTCTTGTGGGGCATTCTTATGGCGGAAGCGTTATAACAGAAGCCGGAGACCATCCTAAAGTAGCAGCCTTAGTATATCTTGCAGCATTCCAGCTGGATGAAGGCGAGTCGGCTCTTGACTGGGCAAAAACGGAACCAGGATCTCCTAAGAATGGTATTTTACCTGCAGACGAAAAAGGAATTCTTTATTATGACAAAGAAAAATTCCACGACGGATTTGCGGCAGATGTTCCCAAAGCACAAACCGATTTTATGTACGCTTCACAAGGACGTTTTGCCGTTGCAGCATTAGCTGCCAAAGTAACCAAAGCTCCCTGGAAAACAAAACCTTCATACGGAATTGTAGCCACTCAGGATGAAGCCATTCTGCCTTCTATCCAAAGAAAAATGTATAAAAAAGGAAATGCGAAAATCACAGAAATAAAAGGAAGTCATGCTGTATTTATTTCTCATCCTCAGGAGGTTGCAGATGTTATTATCAGGGCTTCAAAAGAAATTAAGTAATTCCTTAAAAAAAATCAATAAACAAAGGCTGTTTCACTTAATGTGGAGCAGCTTTTTATTTTTTCAAATTAATTAGAATTAATTGATGTATTATAATTCTGATACAAGTTTATAACTCATATTATTTTTATTATGTTAAAATCAAACATAACTTTGCATCATAAAATTTAAACAATCATTACAATAATGAAAAAAGTATTAATCATCAACGGCGGACAAAACTTCGGACATTCCGGAGGAAAATATAATAAAACTATTGCAGACAGCACTCTGGAAGTTTTAAAAGACTTTGAAAATATAGACGTAAAAATCACAAATGTTGGAGAAGGTTACGATAAAAATGAAGAGGTTCAGAAATTCGTTTGGGCAGATTACATTATTTACCACACTCCAATCTGGTGGTTCCAGCTACCGAACGGTTTGAAAAAATATATTGACGAAGTTTTCACGGCAGGTCACGCCAAAGGAATTTATATGAATGACGGAAGAACTTCCGACAATCCAAAAATCAATTACGGAACTGGCGGAATGCTTGGCGGAAGAAAATATATGGTTACCACAAGCTGGAATGCTCCGGAAACAGCCTTTACGCTTCCGGGAGAATTTTTCAATGAAACAAGTGTCGATAACGGACCATTATTTGGATTTCATAGAATGAACGCCTTTGTTTCGCTAGAAAAAATGGAAAGTTTTCACTTCCACGATGTAGAGAAAAATGCCCATGTAGAGCGCGATATGAAAATCTACAAAGAACATTTAAAAAACGTTTTCGAAAAAGAATTAAAACCACAATTAGCCTAATGAAAATTTATCTTACAGCTGTTATAAAAGCCAAAGAAGAACACAGAACCGAAGTGTTGGAAGTTCTTCAAAATATGGTGAAAGAAACAATAAAAGAAGAAGACAACGAACTGTACACGCTTCATCAGGGAATTGAAGATAAAAACCACTTTGTTTTTTATGAAATCTGGAAAACCAAAGAAGGTTTGGCGCAACACAATCAGCAGCCTTACATTCAGGCTTTCGGAGCTTTGGTGGATGAAAAGTTGCAGGAAAAGCCACAGATTTATTTAACAAATATTATTTAATATGAAAAAATTAGCATTATTAATTCTTTCCATTTTCGCAATAGGATTCTTTCAGGCACAAACCAAAAAATCAAAGAATATGAAAAAGAAAATTTTATTTGTCGTTACCAGCCATGACAAAAAAGGTGATACAGGTGAAAAAACAGGATATTATCTTGGAGAAGTTTCGCATCCTTGGGAAGTTCTTCACAAAGCGGGTTATGAAATTGATTTTGTAAGTCCGAAAGGCGGAACTCCTCCGGTTGATGGTTTTGATTTGAAAGATCCAGTAAATAAAGAATTTTGGGAAAACAAAGAATACAAAAATAAAATTGATCATTCTTTAAAGCCTTCGCAGGTAAATCCGGATGAGTATTCTACCATTTTTTATGCAGGAGGTCACGGTGCAATGTGGGATTTTGCAGATAACACAGAATTATCTGCCATTGCTTCAAAAATTTACGAAAACGGAGGCATTGTTGCAGCAGTTTGTCACGGACCTGCAGGTTTGGTGAATATTAAACTGAACAACGGAAAGTATTTAGTAGACGGTAAAAAAATCAATGCTTTTACCAATGAAGAAGAATCTGAAGTAAAATTGACAAATGTTGTTCCTTTCCTTTTGGAAGATCAATTAAAAGAAAGAGGCGCAAAATTTGAAAAATCAGGACTTTGGCAAAATCATGTTGTGACAGACAAAAGAGTGATCACAGGACAAAATCCTCAGTCTGCAAAAAGTGTGGGCGAAGCTATTTTAAAGGAATTAAAATAAGCACTCTCTTACATTAAAGCCGTTTTAAATTTGTAATAAAAACCGGAACAATTAAATGTTCCAGTTTTTTTATTATGAAGCCATTTATTATTGACCAAGCTAAATTTCATAATTACCTATCAACAGTATGTTTGTCATTCCGCAGGAATCTAAACAGTCTTTGTAGAGATTCCTACGGAAATCAAAGATTCGACGAAGTCAATGACAAACACTCTTGTTAAAAGCCCAAAAAACCTTGTCAAGGGTTAAAAACTTTGACAAGGCTGAATAAATGCTTATTATTTAATGAACAATTTTCAAAACATCACCTGTGCGATATAAACTGCCAACGGGAAGACCAGCGGCTGTAGCATCTGCATTATCTATATAATCACGAACCCCTTCTATAATTGCCGGAGTGAGCTCGGTAGAGCCTGGTATTACGTGTAACTTCGCTTGAGGGTCAAATCCGTTACCAATACCGCCTATTCCTAAGTTTCCTTTTTCCGATAATTCCATTTTTACTGAACCTGAAGTTGTAAAACGGATTTGTGATAAATTATTGGTTCCATCACCCTTGTATCTAAACAAAAAACCTGTTCCCTGTCCTGCAAAATTACCATTAAATTGAGGCTGAGCCCAAATGGTACCTATGTAATCATTATTCTGCAAATTAGCCGTTGTACTTTTAGTTCCTCTAGCTCTTTTAATAAAAAATGAAGGAGAATCAGAATTTGAATAAGTGACCAAATTAACATCATCATAAGTATCACCAGCAGAGTTATTTTCTATTACTAAAGCACTCTGTGGAGCATTAGTCCCAATTCCCACATTACCATTGTTTAAAACTACAACGGCATTTTTTGTAGTACCAGAGACTCCGTTACCTACAATAAACAATGAATTATCTACAGGAGTATTATAAGTTCCTACTACTGCGGCATTGGTCATATTAGCATTTACGGTATTGCCCTTACCTGCAACCAAAGTGTTAGCGGAGTTTACGGTATTGGATTCACCAAATATTGCCATATTACTTACACTGCTTGCAACTGTATTTCGAAAACCACCCAACACAATACCTGCTGGGGTAGTAGGACCTGATAGATTGTTCTCTTTACCCGAAACAAGGTTTCCGCCATCACCCATTACGCCAGGTCCGGCAACTGCAGTATAATTAATGATGTTGTTCTTACCATTTACCAATGAGGTTTGAAAATTGTTAACAGTGTTTGTATTACCGGTTACAAATGTGTTGATACTATTGCTGCCAGTTATAATATTACTATTACCATATATATTGGTAGAAGAAGATGTAGTTGAGTTAGCCCTTCCAAATATTGAGACCAAGTTACCCGTTGCTGAATTACCAATGCCCCATACAAAACTACCTATGCCGGTAACTGTGTTTGCTGCTTCAAGCGTACCATTATCAACTGCTCCTGCACCGCCATAAAAACTACCTGTTGTAGTAATAATAGCTCTTGAAATACCATTAACGCCTAAAACCAGGTTTTGAGCATCTTTGGTACCTACATAGTTGTTGGTTGCACCCATAAGAGTGGGTACTGTACCAATTGGATTAGTACTCGCATTGCCTGTCACATCCCAAAAATTACCAGCAGCAGCCCCGGAAAGTTTTTGCCAAACTAAATTGTTATCAAAATAATAATAACCCGGTGATGTAATGTTTATTGTCTTACCAGCAGGTGTACCACCGACAGCAGCGGTTGCATAGACTATGGCTCCAATCTGAGGGGTATCATATTGGGTATCTCCGGATTTTATCTGGTCTCCCGTAAGTCTCGGGGCAATGATACCTTCCGGTTTTGTGCCGTCTGTAGTTTTTGCTGTTACATCCAAGGTGGCCTTCGGAGCCTCGTTGTTGATACCCACTTGAGCTGCTGCCATTGCTGCTGCCAAAAATGCAGCCGTAACTAGAATTTTCTTCATTTTTGTATTTTTTTAATTGTTAATATTTAATTGTCTATTGTTTCGTCTGTCTATTGTTTCGTCAGTTCGAGTGAAATCCTGAAAGAATTTTGCATTGAGAACCTCTCCTGCAATCACTTCTCAATATGCTACGCTACTCGAAGTGACGATGCATCTATCTTTAAGTGCACTGAGTGGCACATATTTGACGTTGTTAAGTCCATTTTTGAGGTTTGTAAGGTCAAATTTGAGGTCTGGAACGTCAACTTTGAGGTTGTACAACTTCATTTTTGAGGTTCCTAACATCAAATTTGAGGCTTGTAACCTCATTTTTGGAGTTCGTAACGTGAAAAATGAGGTCATCCAACGTTAACTTTGGACTTAGAGACCTCATTCCCGGAACACAATAAAACCGCCTCTCTGTTACACAGTTCAACGAAACGATTGTGTCTTACAAATACTTGTAACTTTTTTGCACCGGTCCTTAGTAACACTACTTCTAATTTTTCTGAGAACAACAAATCTTACCTGAGTTTTTAAAATCTTTTTTCAAGGAACAAAGAGAAACAACTACACGCATACAGACAACCAATTGGCATACATAAAACCAAAATATCCATACAAAATTTGAAATTATGTATGGGTGTTTTTTAAAACAAACTTGCAGCCACAACCTTTACATCTAGATAATAATCAATCACTTGTAAATAAGTTTACGTCCATATTAAATTATTGTAGACACCTGTCAACAGGTATTTTTTATTTTAATGTTTTATCTTTGCGATACTATGAAAACACAATACTTTTTTTCTTCTTTTGTACTCCTGCTTATCTGCTCTTTATCCTTTGCCCAGATTCCTGAAATTCCAAAATCTTACCAGGCAAAACTGGAGCAGCATCAAGCAGAGATAAAAACCCATCCGAAAGCAGCACAGAAAAAATTGCTTGCCCTGATAGAAGAAACCGAAAAGAAACAGCTCCATCTTGTGACCATCCGTGCCTATGAAGTGATTGCCAACCACTATTCTACAAAGGGAGAAGGGAAAAATGCCATAGAATATGCCCAAAAAGCGGCCCAACTTTCCGAAGAATACGGTTATCGTGCCGATGCTGCCGGTATGCTGGGTCTTATAGGTAATGAATATATCCTGCTTGAGATGGATGACCTTGCCAAAGAAAATATACAGAAAGGCATAGAAATGGTAAAAAACCCGGGTAATGATACCGACCGAATCTATCTCGGGAATCTCTATGCTTATCTTACGATGCTGAAAGAAAAGTCCAAAGACAGTACATCTTTGCGCCTTGCCTATGCCCGAAAATCTTTGTCGAGCTATTTACAGATTGGTAAAAAGACGGAAAGGGAACAGTTCTCGATGATTGGCTATGGAAATATAGGAATCGGTTACAAAAAAGCGGGAAAACAAGATTCTGCAATCTGGGCGTTTGATAAGCTTCTTTCCATAAACCAAGGAAAAAATGCCTATATGGACGGAAATGCTTTTATGAACAAAGGGGCTATCTTTTTGGAAACCAAACAAACGGATTCAGCAGAAATCTATTTGAAAAGGGCTGAGAAAATATTTAAGCTAAACCATTTTCTGAATGAAGAGAAAGAGCTCTACCAAAACTTTATACAACTGTATGAACAAACAAATAATAAGGAAAAACTTAGAGAATACAGAACCAATCTTCTGGAACTGGAAAACAAACAGCAGAAATCCCAACTGAATACCGCTGTTGAATTAATTAAAACCGAAAACAGCCAGAAGAAATCAATAACATCCAATTTCTATAAAATTGCCATCGGATTTGGTACTCTCATCATCGCTCTGCTTATCATAGTGGGGTGGCAAAGAAAAAAACGTCTTAGCGAGAAAGCCGCTTTTGAAGTATACCGAAAGAACAGAAACTCAGAAGAACAACATACAGCAGAAACCAAAAATACAGAAAACATACAAATCACAGGAAACGAAGAAGAGCCGAAAAACGAAAACCTGAACGAAGATGTAGAAATGAGGCTGCTAAAAGGGCTGGAAAAATTTGAAAAAGAGCACCGCTACAACGAGAAAGGAATCGCAGTAAGGGAAATCACATCCCAGCTCAATACCAATGCGACATACCTATCCATAGTCATCAAAAAGCATAAAGCCGATAATTTCAGCAGTTATATCAACACGCTGCGCATCAACTACATTGTAGAAAAAATAGAAAATGTCCCGGAATACAGAAAATACAAGGTTAGTTATCTGGCAGAAGAAACCGGCTTCTCATCTGCTTATGCTTTTTCAAAAGTTTTTAAAGATCTAACGGGAGTTTCGCCTTCATCCTATATTAGTCTGTTGGGGAAAGAAGAGTAAAAAACCTATTAATAAAACATTTTTCTGACTTAAATTAAGAAAAAGCATGTTTGTCATTCCGCAGGAATCTTAACGGTTGAAAGTTAAAGACTTTGTTTAGATTTCTACGGAATAACAAAGATCATATTTTTCAAAATAAAAGAGCTTTTTCGAAATCGAAAAAACTCTTTTATTAACAATCATAATTAATAATCTACTTCATGATCGGCAAATGCGTACTGATTGCGATTCTGTTCCATGCATTAATGGTAACAATCGCCATGATAATTTGTGCAATCTGAGCTTCATCAAACAATTGTTTAGCCTTATAATAAGTTTCTTCAGTCAATCCTTTTTGGCTGATTAAGGTAATCTCCTCAGTCATCGCCAAAAGCACCTGTTCTTCTTCCGTGTAAAGTTCCAATGCTTCTCTCCATGCGTTCAGAAGGTAGATTCTTTGTGGAGTTTCGCTGTACTTCACCGCGTCTTTTGTATGCATATCAAGACAGAACGCACATCCGTTGATCTGTGAAGCCCTGATTTTAATTAATTCTTTCTGAATGTGGTTTAAAGAAATAGTCTGAAGGTATCCTTCCAATCCCATCATTGCTTTGTAAGCTGCTGAATCTGTAGTTGCGATGTTTACTCTTGTACTCATATTATTTTGTTTTAAATTTCTGATACAAAGGTCAATGATTAAAACATCAAAAATCTTAAACTGGTTTAAGAACGTAATTTTGCCCGAATTTCACTTAAATATTCCGGAGTGAAACCCAGAAAAGAAGCAATTAAATATTGTGGAATTCTCTGAATAAACCAAGGATATTGAGTACTGAAATGGATGTACAATTCTTCCCTGCTCATCTCATACAGATATCTGATTCTTCGTTCTGCCGCAGCATAAGCTCTTTGATAGATCATTCTGAAATAACGCTCCATTACAGCATGTTTCTTTAATAATTTTTCCTGAGATTGAAGATCAATTACCAAAACTGTAGACCGCTCAACGGACTGAATAGTAAAACTGGATTTTGCCTGTCTTTCATAGGCAAAAGTATCGGTGATCCACCAATTTTCGATGGCAAATTCGGTGGTTTGTTCCACTCCTTTTTCATTAATAAAAAACTTTCTGAGGCAACCTTTCTGCACAAAATACAAGGATCTGCAAATCTCACCACTCAAGGTAAGATTTTCCTTTTTACTTATTTCTAAAACCTGAAAAAAAGAGAGAACAGAAGTATATTCTTCTTCACTGATATTGATAAATTTATCTAAATGTTCCTTAAAAGTATTCATTTTTGAAATTGTGTAATCAAACTTAACTTTATTTTTTTAGTTTTACAATGACAAAACATTGAATCATGGAAATCGTTGCAAAAATTTTGATCGCATTAGTCGCAATAGAACACATCTACATTCTTTGGATGGAAATGTTTGCGTGGGAAACCAAAGGAAAGGAAGTTTTCAAAGCAGCTTTACCTGCAGAAATTTTCAAGCCCACAAAAGGTTTAGCAGCCAATCAGGGACTTTATAACGGTTTTCTTGCCGCCGGATTGATCTGGTCTTTCTTCATTGGAGATCCGAAATGGCAAACCAATGTTGCTCTATTTTTCCTGAGTTGTGTAGCCATTGCAGGAATTTACGGTGCAATTTCTGCGACGAAAAAGATATTTTTTGTTCAGGCTTTACCCGCTATTTTGGCGATTATTGCGGTACTTTTGAAATAAAATTTCCTTTTTCAAGTCAATATAAAGTTTGTCATTCCGTAGGAATCTCAACGTTGCAAAAAGACTTTGCTTAGATTCCTACGGAATGACAAACTTCTTGTTAGAGATTCGTAATTTCGATCAATTTTTCCTTCATTTTTTCAGGTTTAAATTCTCCTTCATGATAATAAACCAACTTCTGACTTTTATCTAAAACAATCCACAAAGGATAAACTGGCTGGTTTTTATTCTTCGATAAAGCTAAGGCCAACTCGTGAATTCCCGAATTTCCATTGGGTAAATAATCAAATTCCTGTCCTTGAAAATTGATTTTCTCTTTTGTCTTTTCCGCTTCAAAATTGATGAAATAAAAATCTTTATTAATCATTTCAACCAACTCTTTATTCTTATTTAATTGAAAAGATTCAATCTTGCAGACCGAACACCAATCTGTATAAATATGAATAATAACGGGCTTTTGCTGTTGTTTTTGCGAATTTCCAAGATCAGAAAAAGTGCCAGTTTTCATCTGTGAAAGACAAAAACAAGGCACTAACATTAAAAATAAAAATATCGGTAAATTTTTCATTTCAAAGTATATTTTACTCCCATAAAACCTCTGATTTTCTGCATCGGAGCAAATCCGTAAGTCGTATCAAAAGTATAATGATTGGGGTTGTTGATCGGATCATTAACATGTTGGTCAAACGGATCAAAAGGTCGCATCAACGGATCTTTAGGAGTGAAATTGAACAGATTTTTAATTCCGCAATATACTTCAAACCCGGATTTGAAACTTTTTGAAACCTGAATATTCGCCAAAGAATAAAATGGAGAATATTCAGGTCGGTAATCGTTCGGTAAAACAGGCAATCGCATCGGTCCGTAAAACTGTCCTGTAAAATCTATCGTCAGATTTTTTGGAAATTTATAGGTCAAACTGTACGTTCCGCTCCATTTTGGGGCATGAAGTTGTTGAACTTTTTCATTTTCACCATCAAATTCCTGATACACATCAAGATAAGTCACGCCTAAATTAATACTCAAAGGAAAACTAAAACTGTAATCCAAATTCATTGAAGCTCCCCTTGAAATTCCGTATCCGTGAAGATTATCGTAAATAATTTTCTCAGGATCTGTATCAAAATCTCCGACAATTTTATTGCTGAAATACGTGTAAAATGCAGAAGCATCCACATTAATCAAACGATCTCCGACAGGGATTTTCCAGACATAATTCAAATTTCCGTTGACGGATTTTTCAGGTTTTAAATTTGATTGAATCACTACTTCGCGAGAACCCGTCAACGCAGCGTGATCTTCTGTAAATAAATTCACCACCCTGAAACCCGTTCCAAAATTAAATCGTAAGGTATGATAAGGATTCGGAGAAAACTTCCATGCGAAACGCGGTGAATGAACGGAATGATGGATTTTATCGTAATCAAATCTGTAGCCCAGCAACAATGTATTTTTTTCGTTAATTTCCCATTGATCCTGAATAAACGCTCCAAAAATTGGTGATTTCATCGGTTCGTTTGTAAATCCGTCCACAGATGAAGTTCCGGGTGTATTATCATCATAAAAAGTTTTTTTATAAGTAACTCCTAAAATCAAATCATGATTTCCGAGTTTTTTATCCCAGTACGTTTGTACAAAAGCCACTTTCTGTGTCGCATTAAACGGATTACTCCCATAAAATGAATTCTGATCATGAAAATTATACGAAAATTGGGTAATAATATTTTCTTTCATCGGCCACTGATACATCCCGAAAGCCTCTACTCTATTGGTATAAATACTTTCTCCATACACTTCATTGCTTCCACGATATGATTTATTCCACTGCATTTCGCCGCCGAAACGGTCTTCATATAAATATCTCAATGCAAAACTTGCCAATCGGTTTTCCTTTCTCTGGAAATTCCATTTGTTAAAAACTGAAACTCTGTTTTGCAACGCCGCATCCGTGAAATTATCTTTATTCTCATCGAATCTTTTTTCATAATTAAAATAATTTAAGCTTAATAATGAAGCGACATTTTTTCCAAAGTTAAATTTGGTTGACAGATCCACATTATTTTCAGCCCAGGTTGTTGTCATAAGATCAATACTTAATTTTGGGGCAGTCAAGGCGTTTTTAGTGATAATATTAATGACTCCACCCATCGCTTCAGAACCGTAGAGAGACGAAGCAGGACCTTTTACAACTTCAATTCTGTCAATCAAACTATTAGGAATTCCACTTAAACCATACACGGTGGAAAGCGAACTTACAATCGGCATTCCGTCGATCAAAATCATCGTGTAAGGTCCTTCCAATCCGTTGATATGAATATCTCCCGTATTACAAACCGAGCAATTTAATTGAGGTTTCACACCATTTACCATTGCAATTGCTTCAAAAATATTGGGAGTCGGGTTTTTCTGGAAAAATTTTTGACTGTAAATCTCCACCGCAACCGGACTTTTCGATCTGCTGATTGGTTTTATCGTTCCGGTAATGACAACATCATCGATTAATTTTGTTTTAATCTCTTTTTTGCCTGAAATGTTAACCGAATCAAGTTTTTTTGATGGGTTTACATTTAAACTATCCACTTCCTGTGAGAAACAATAACCTGAAAAAAAGATGGCAGAAAATAATATTCGCTTCATGAAATTAAAATTGTTAGACAAAACTAACAATTATTTTTAGAACAACAAAACTATCTGAAAATGTTTATTAAATTCAATTCGTGAAAATTTATTAAATTTGAGAATCTAGATATAAAAGTAAAATGAGATATCATCAGTCGGGAAATATCCCACCAAAAAGGCATACGATTTTCAAATCTCCTGAAGATAAATTCTATTATGAACAACTTTTCGGGACGGAAGGTTTTCATGGGATTTCTTCCCTGTTGTACCATATTCACCGTCCGACTCAGATAAAATCTATCGGTGAAGCAAAAGATGTAACACCGAAAATTGCTGTTGATAAAAACGTAACTCCAAGAATGTTTAAAGGAATGAACGTCACTCCTGAAGACGATTTTATGGACAGCCGAAAGTTTTTGATGGTAAACAATGACCTGAAAATGGGATTGTCGAAACCTAGAAAATCAATGGATTATTTCTACAAAAATGCTGAGTGTGACGAGCTTTTATATGTTCACAACGGAAGCGGAATTTTAAAAACTTTTGTGGGTGATCTTGAATTTTTCGTTGGCGATTATCTTATTATTCCGAGAGGAACAATTTATCAGGTTGAATTAAATTCTGACGACACCGTTTTCTTTGTGGTAGAAAGTCATTCTCCGATTTACACTCCGAAAAGGTACAGAAACGAATTCGGGCAACTTTTAGAACATTCTCCGTTCTGCGAAAGAGATATCATTGCTCCTACTTTCAAGGAACCAAAAGATGAAAAAGGAGAATTTTTAATTAAAGTAAAAAAAGAAAATCAAATTACGGATTTCATCTACGCGACGCATCCGTTCGATGTTGTAGGTTGGGACGGGTATTTTTATCCTTATAAATTTAATATCAAAAATTTCGAACCGATTACAGGTAGAATCCACCAACCGCCACCGGTTCACCAGACTTTTGAAGCTCATAATTTCGTGGTTTGCTCGTTTTGTGCAAGAATGTATGACTATCATCCGATGGCAATTCCGGCGCCTTACAATCACTCAAATATTGATTCTGATGAAGTTTTATTCTACACAGAAGGTGATTTTATGAGCCGTAACCACATTGATTTAATGGACTTTACGCTTCACCCAGGAGGAATCGTTCACGGACCTCATCCTGGAGCAATGGAAAGAAGTATCGGTAAAAAATTCACGGAAGAATATGCCGTGATGGTTGACCCTTTCCGTCCTTTAAAAATTACGGAAGAAGCGTTGAAAGTAGAAGATCCTTCATACAAAACCTCATGGCTGGAAAGTGAAGATCATAACTTGGAAGACCGTTCTCAGGAGTAAAAAGTAATTTAAATAACAAAAAGGGCTGAATGTAATACATTCAGCCCTTTTATTTACTAGATTTAACTAAAACATGATAAATATCTGAGAATATTTGGACTTAATAAAAGCGATATGAAGTATCTTTAAGACTAAGAAAAATTTATAAAAAATCAATATGCATAATTATATCAGCGCAGAAGAAGCAATTTATACTATCAAAAGCGGAAATCGGGTATTTTTTCACGGAAGTGCATGTACTCCCAATTATTTAATTGATGAGCTGGCGAGACAATCTCACCGGTTGGATAATGTAGAAATGGTTTCTATAACTCAACAGGGAAATGTGGAAATTGCAAAACCCGAATATAGAGATAAATTTTTTGTAAACTCATTGTTCGTTTCCACTCCTGTTCGTGATGCGGTCAACTCCGACAGAGGAGATTTTGTTCCCGTGTTTTTAAGTGAAATCCCGATTTTATTCAGAAAAAATATTTTACCGCTGGATGTGGCTTTAATCACCGTTTCACCACCCGACAAACACGGATTTTGTACATTGGGAACTTCCGTTGATGTCGCAAGAGCTGCGGTTGACACGGCGAAAATTATCGTTGCAATAGTAAATCCGTTAATGCCAAGAACTCATGGAGACGGAATGATTCATGTAAACAGAATCAATAAATTGGTTTGGCACGAAGAAGAGCTTCCTACGGTTGATTATGGAGCAAAAGTTGGTCCTGAAGAAATGCTTGTCGGAAAAAATGTCGCAGAACTTATCGAAGACAAATCAACATTACAAATGGGAATCGGAACCATTCCTGATGCGGTTTTAAAATGTCTGAATAATCATAAAGATCTTGGTGTTCACACAGAAATGTTGAGCGACGGAGTGATTGATTTGATTCAAAATGATGTTATCAATAATAAATATAAAGGCTACAACGATAATAAAACCATCACAAGTTTCTGCTTCGGGACAAGAAAATTATACGATTACGTAGATGACAATACTGTTTTTTCATTTGACGATGTAAGCAATGTCAATTTCCCGATCAATATTATGAGAAACAAAAAAATGGTTGCCATCAATTCTGCGATTGAAATTGATTTAACCGGACAGGTTTGTGCAGATTCCATAGGAACTATGCAGTACAGCGGAATTGGCGGGCAAATGGATTTTATGCGAGGTGCTGCTTTAAGCGAAGACGGAAAACCGATTATCGCCATTACCTCAAGGACGAAAAAAGGAGTTTCCAGAATTGTTCCATTTTTAAAACAAGGAGCAGGAGTCGTGACAACAAGAGGACACATTCATTGGGTGGTTACAGAATATGGAACCGCTTATTTATATGGAAAAAACCTTCGTCAGAGAGCTCAGGAACTCATCAGCATCGCACACCCGGATGACAGAGAGATGTTGGAGAGGGCAGCTTTTGAAAGATTTAAGCTTTAAAAATATTTCAAAAGTTTCGTTTGACTAAAAAACGTATATTTAATGAAATTAGAGAAATTACAAACACCGAAAGCTTATGGCAATCTTTTTGCTAAAATTTTTTGATAAATAACACACATTTGAAGACCATATATAATTCGATAAAAGATGAAGTTGTAAGACATTCAAAAGTAAAAGATTCGGTTTTGGGAAAAGTTCAGGATTGGAAAAGAAGTCATTATATAATTCTTTCGGAAATTATTAAAAATGAACTGGCATTGTCTGAAGAACTCAGATATAACAAAAAATTTGAACTTGGAAATACGATTTCACACATTACATTACAGCGCTTTTTTGAAAATGACTATCAGGACAAAACCCATAATGATCTTCGTTTCCTGAAAACTCTTGATAAGATTTGTATATTTTTAGGCTTTAAAGATCTCAATTCGTATATCTGTTATATCAAAGAAAATGAAATTAATCATAAGGATTTAGATGAAGATATTTTTTCAACAGACATTGTTTACAGATATTGTTCTACCGTTTTCGAACTGTATAAAAACTTTCCTGTACTGAAGCTTGAGCTGTTTAAAGATCTCGTTTTTGAAAATTCCCCTTTTCTGGAAAGAGCTTCAGAGTTCAGCAAAGAGCTTTGTGAGAGAAACTTTGAACTGGTCACTAAAAACAATCGGTCAAACTTTGAAGTATTTGACATCAACATTGTCACAGATGAGCCTGGTAAAAAAATACTTGAAACTCAGGAGTTTTGGAATCTTCTTTTCAAAGTAGGTGAAACAGGTGAACAACATTTTGTCAATCAGTTGAATACTCAAATTTATTTCATTCGTAAAATAGACAATGTCTGGAAAATTTGGGATAATTACAATCCGGACGCAGGAAGGTTAAATATTAAAAAATAAAAGCCGTATTAGTTACGGCTTTCTCTATTTTAACAACTTTTTTTCATTATCTGGGATTTCTTATAAAAATGTAAAAAATTTATCATAAAAACAATAAACTTAAATATACTTAAACAAACTTTATTTTTTATTATATATAATGAAATCACCTACACAACAATAATGTTTTTAATTATTTACAGGAATTTTGTAATTTGCAACCTATTAAATAAAAAGTAAAAATAGAAAATATGTCAACACTTACATTTGCCGAAAAAATTGCTCAGGCTGAGAATTTTTTGCCGATCAACGGTACAGATTATATTGAGTTTTATGTAGGAAACGCAAAGCAGGCTGCACATTATTATAAAACCGCTTTTGGTTTTCAGTCTGTGGCTTATGCAGGTCCCGAAACCGGAGTTAGAGATCGGGCTTCTTATGTTCTTCAGCAGGGAAAAATAAGATTAATCTTAACGACAGGTCTTAAATCCGACTCTCCAATCAGTGAGCACGTAAAAAAACACGGCGATGGAGTGAAAATTTTGGCATTGTGGGTAGATGATGCCTATTCGGCATTTGAAGAAACTACAAAAAGAGGTGGAAAACCATATCTAGAGCCTGTAACATTGACCGATGAATACGGTGAAGTAAAAATGTCAGGAATTTATACTTACGGAGAAACTGTTCATATGTTTATCGAGAGAAAAAATTATACAGGTCCGTTCATGCCCGGCTATCAAAAATGGGAAAGCGATTACAAACCTGAAGAAGCCGGTTTGCTGTACGTTGACCATTGTGTAGGAAATGTAGACTGGGACAGAATGATCCCAACTGTTGAATGGTACGAAAAAGTAATGGGATTTGTTAACATCCTGTCATTTGATGATAAACAGATCAACACAGAATATTCTGCATTGATGTCTAAAGTAATGTCAAACGGAAACGGATTTGCGAAATTCCCGATCAATGAACCAGCAGAAGGTAAAAAGAAATCTCAGGTTGAGGAATATCTTGATTTCTATGAAGGTGAAGGTGTACAGCATATCGCAGTTGCTACAAAAGACATTATTCATACAGTAACTGAGCTAAAAAAACGCGGTGTAGAATTCCTTTCTGCTCCACCAGAAGCATATTACAACATGGTTCCAGAGAGAGTAGGTCACATCGACGAAGATCTTAAAAAACTTCAGGATCTAGGAATCTTGATCGATCATGATGAGGAAGGCTATTTATTACAAATCTTCACAAAACCTGTTGAAGACCGCCCTACTCTTTTCTTTGAAATCATTGAAAGACACGGCGCACAAAGCTTCGGAGCAGGTAACTTCAAAGCGCTTTTTGAAGCTTTAGAAAGAGAGCAGGAAAAAAGAGGAAATCTTTAAATTTAAATAAATATAAAGTTTTGTCAGGATGCAGATCTTGGCAAAACTTTTTTATAAACACAGCATATGAAAAAATTATTCATCTTAACACTATTTTTTACAGGGTTTGCTTTTAAAGCACAAAATTACGGAGCCATCAACGAAATTCTTAACCGTCTTGAGGAAAGATTAGGAGTCAATCAACATCTTGAAAACGTGAGTGTAGACAATAAAAAATTTGTTCTCATCAAAGATTTTCCAGATCACACAGAAAGAAGTTTTATCATCATCAAAGGGAAAGATGTTACTTATGTAGAAATGTTTGACGATAAATCAACAGGGCAAAGTACATCGAATGTTTTTTCGGGTGACATTATCCGAAAAAAGAACATCATTTCTCTGAGAGCGGATAAACTCGAAAATAAAAAAATCCCGATTCCTGTTGCTAAAACACTTCTTTTAACAAAACAAAAGGACATTCTTTACCTTATTGACATCAATTCCAGAGATCGATGGATTGATGAAGAATCTTATTCCAAAAAATCAAAATAATAACAATTAAAAATTTTCTTTTTAAATCTAAACTCCAAACTATCATCTTATGAAATCATTTGTAGAATATAACTCAAATTCAGATTTTTCAATTCACAACATTCCTTTTGGAGTTGCTGTGTTTAACAAAGAATTTATCGCCTGTTGTACAAGAATCGGCGATCAGGTTGTTGATCTAGCGCTTTTGTATGATCTTTCGTATTTCGAAGAAATTGAAGGTTTAGATGACAACGTTTTCGAAGCATATACTTTAAATGAATTCATTGAATTAGGAAAACCTGTAACCAATGCAGTACGTCTTAAAATTCAGGAATTGTTGCAGGAAGGTTCTATCTTATCTAAAGATGAAAAAACCATTGAAGATGCATTCTACGATTTGGATCAGGTAAAAATGATCATGCCGGTACACATTCCAAACTACACAGATTTCTACAGCAGCATTGAACATGCAACGAATGTTGGAAAAATGTTCAGAGACCCTGCAAACGCTTTGTTACCAAACTGGAAACATTTACCAGTAGGTTATCACGGAAGAGCTTCCTCAATTGTCGTTTCAGGAACAGATATCAACCGTCCAAAAGGCCAGATGAAACCTGCAGATGCAGACAAACCTGTTTTCGGACCCTGCAAACAACTGGATTTTGAGTTGGAAATGGCTTTCATTATCAATCAGAACACGGAAATGGGAGAAAGCGTATCTACAAAAGACGCTGAGAATGCAATCTTTGGTATGGTGATTTTCAATGACTGGTCAGCAAGAGATATTCAGTCTTGGGAATATGTTCCACTAGGGCCGTTTTTGGCTAAAAATTTCGGTTCGTCAGTTTCTCCGTGGGTTGTAACTCTGGAAGCTCTGGAACCTTTCAGAACTACTTCTCCAACTCAAGATCCTGAAGTTTTAGATTATTTAAAATTTGAAGGAGATAAAAACTACGATATCAATCTTGAAGTTTATCTGCAACCGGAAAATGGTGAAGAAAACCTAATTTCTGAAAGCAACTACAAACATATGTACTGGAACATGACACAGCAATTGGCTCATCACACCGTAAACGGATGTAACCTTGAAGTCGGTGATCTATATGCAAGCGGAACTATTTCAGGAAGCGATCCAAAGTCTTTCGGTTCAATGCTTGAATTAACGTGGAGAGGTCAAAACCCGATCACATTAAGCAACGGACAGGAAAGAAAGTTCATTGAAGATAATGATACGGTAACGATGAAGGCCTGGGCTGAAAAAGATGGAGTGAGAGTTGGTTTCGGTGAAGTTTCCGGTAAAATTATTCCAACGAAATAAAATTTTAAATACAAAATAATATTCACCAAGTTTGTCATTCCGTAGAAATCCAAGCAATTATAGTTCAAAATATTGTATAGATTCCTCCGGAATGACAAACGAAGTATATACGTAAATATCCAATTTAAATTAATATTCTTGAAAACAGTAATTCCATCCGAAATAACTCCAGTACAACTGCAAACCATCATGCAAACAGCCGTTTCACCACGACCAATTGCACTGGCTTCAACAGTTGACAAAAACGGAAACAACAACTTGTCGCCATTCAGTTTTTTCAATATATTCAGTACAGTTCCTCCGATTTTGATTTTTTCACCATCGAGAAGAGTTCGTGACAATACCACAAAACATACTTTAGAAAATGTATATGAAGTTCCTGAAGTTGTCATTGGAACGGTTAATTTCCCTATTGTACAGCAGATTTCTTTAGCTTCAACCGAATATGATGATGGAGTGAATGAGTTTATCAAGTCCGGATTGACGATGAAAGATGCTGATTTAGTGAAACCAAAACTGATTGAAGAATGTCCTGTCAATTTTGAATGTAAAGTTTTAGAAATAAAATCTTTAGGAGATCAAGGTGGCGCCGGAAATCTCGTGATTTGTGAGGTTAAAAAAATTCATATCAGTGAAGAATATCTAAATGAAGAAGGAAATTTAGATCAGAAGAAACTCGATATGGTTGCACGACTTGGCGGAAACTGGTATTCGAGAAATAATGAAAACAATCTTTTTGAAGTTCCGAAACCTTTGATAACAAAGGGAATCGGCTTTGATTTGCTTCCGAATGCTATAAAATACAGCAAAGTCTTTACAGGAAACGATTTAGGAATGCTTGCCAACGTGGAAGTTTTACCTTCAGAAAACTGCCATGATGACGAAAATATTCATCTTGAAGCTCAGAAATTGTTGTTGGAAAGTGAAATTGAAAAGGCTTGGAAAATATTAATTAGATAAATTTTAAAAATCAAAAGGAGTGAAAATTTTCACTCCTTTTTTATTCTTAATATAAGACGTTTAGTAGCAACACTTCCAACGTCCTTGAGAATCTACCACTTCTGTACCTAAATTAGGCGGTGCGCAGGGAGGCACAAGACATCCACCTTGTCCATTACTAAAATAATTATCAAAGCAACCACTTAAGTTACATTGTAAAACCTTATCTCCTCCTGAAATGTTTTTTTGTGCTTCTCTGCTTAATTTTTGAGCATTTTTTAAGTTTAATTTTTTCATAATAAATTTGTTTTGGTAATTGTTTAACGTATTGACTAAATTATTAAAAATAATTGAAAATCAAGTCAAATTACAAATATTTTTCCCGAATGATTGAAAAATAAATATTTTAATTTATTCATTCACAATTTTATTGTTGATAAACTCAATACATTTCTCAACCACAGCATCCAAATCCTCTGGTAATTCACTCTCTTCCCAAGGTTCTTTTGCGCCGAAAACATGATTTCCGTTTTCAACTAAAAACAACTCTGAATTTGGGTGCAAAACGTGAAGATGTTCTGCATTTTTTACACTTACCCCTTCATCTTTAGTTCCATGAATAATTAAAACATGAGCTTTTGCCATTTCCATTGAACGCTCAACATCAAAACGGTGTTCATTATTTTTAAAATCTTCATAAAACTGATAATAATGTGGCATTTCCTGTTTTGTTCTTGCATTTTCTACATAATAAACCCCTTTATTTTTCCACTCTTCAAGACCGTCACCTTTTGGGAATCTTTCTAAAGTATCTACACTTGCTAAAGTGATCAGAGCGTTGATTCTTTCATCTTCACAAGTTTTCACGATAGAAACCCCTCCACCTCTGCTGTGGCCCATCAAAATAATTTTCTGATCATCAACTTTCGGGTCTTTTGTAAAATGATTGATCACAAAGCCCAAATCTGAAAGTTCTTTTGAATAATTATTTTCACCAAAAGCTTTCAGATCATCAAATTCTGTTGGATTTACAATTGTGGTTCCGTTGTGCGAAAAATTAAATTTAACAAAGAAAAAACCTGCTTCCGCAAACTTTTCCGCCATTAAATTCCATGCACCCCAATCTTTGTAGCCTTTATAACCGTGAACGAAAATAATTAAGGGTAATTGATTATTGGTTTCAGAATAAAATGCATCGGCAAGAAAATCCTTCGTTTCTGAATTTGAAAGTTGTATGTTGAGGTTTTTTGTGATATTCATATTTTTTGTTGAATTTAGGATATTTTCACTTTTGTCACTCCGGAGGAATCTATATTATTTTTTAAACTAAAATTGCTGCTTAGATTCCTTCGGAATGACAAACTTCATTTATAATTAATAGAAAACTTAAACAATTTTCATCCTAAAAATAGGATAAATAGAATTAAACACAAAGTAAAATCTTATTTTTGCGGTATGTTGGATTTAAGAACGGTTACAGTAATACGCTACATTCTTCCGCTGCGCGAAGGTGGCTCTCTACCTGCTTTGGCGGAAGCTGATGACGATTTTAAGTATGTTTTAAAATTCCGTGGTGCCGGTCATGGAGTAAAAATGCTGATTTCCGAACTTTTAGGAGGAAAAATCACAGAAGCCTTAGGCTTAAAAATTCCAGAGCTGGTTTTTGCAAACCTCGATGTAGATTTCGGAAGAACGGAAGCTGATGAAGAGATTCAGGATTTGCTTAAATTTTCTGAAGGTCTCAACTTAGGTTTGCATTATCTTTCAGAATCTATTGCATTTGATTCAAGCATTAAAGTTGATCCGCTTCTCGCTTCAAAAATTGTCTGGATGGATGCATTTATCACCAATATTGACCGTACTTTCAAAAATACAAATCTTTTGATGTGGCACAAGGAACTTTGGGTGATTGATAACGGTGCATCATTTTATTTTCATCATTCGTGGCAGAATTTTGATACGGCTGCAAAAACGCCTTTTAAATATGTGAAAGATCACGTTTTATTACCTCAGGCGACAATGCTTGATGAAGCGGAGAAGTTTGCCCATGAAGTTTTAAATGATGAAATTTTCAGAACAATTGTTAATCTGATACCTCAAGATTGGCTGCATTGGGACGATGCTGAAGAAAGCCCGGATGAAATTCGTGAAGTGTATTTTAACTTTATGAAAACACGATTAGAAAATTCCCAAATCTTTGTAAACGAAGCCAAAAATGCAAGAAGATAAAATATACGAATACGCCGTAATACGCTTGGTTCCAAAGGTTGAAAGAGAAGAATTTTTCAACATTGGGTTGATTATGTTTTCTAAAAAAGAAAAATATATCAGAGTAGAATTTTATTTATGTCCGGATAAATTCAGGCTGATCAAAAGTAAGCTAGATTATGATGACATCATTCAAAATTTAGAAAGTTTTCAGAAAATTGCCAACGGAGCCAAAGATGGCGGTCCTGTTGCACAGATGGATATTCCAGACAGGTTCCGCTGGTTGACGGCGGTGCGAAGTGCAGTAGTGCAGACTTCAAGACCTCATCCGGGAAAATCTAAAGACCTGGAGAAAACTTTTGGTAAACTTTTTGAAGAGTTAGTAAAGTAACACCTTTTCAAATTTATTTTATGAATTTATCAGCTAACAATACTCATATCTGCAGGTTTTTTATAAACCTGTTTTTTATTTTCTTTTTTACAGCATCCACATTTGCACAAACCGCCAAAAGCAGTCTTCTTCAGGAAAAAACCGCAGTTTCTGAAAATATTAGTTATAAAAAAGACAGCGAGGGTAAAGATCTACTTTTAGACATTTACAAGCCAAAAAATTCTTCGATCAAAAAATTACCCGTTGTCATCTATCTGCATGGCGGAGCTTGGGCTCTCGGCGACAAAGTAATTGCTCCGGATAACTATATTGAACAGACCATTCTAAAACTTACTGAAAAAAACTTTGCAGTTTTAAGCGTCAATTATCGTTTGGTAAGTGATAATGTACATTTTCCCGGTCCGATCGAAGACTCTAAAGACGCAGTAAGATGGGTGAGAAAAAATGCTGAAAAATATGGTTTTGATTCAGAAAATATTGGTTTTTGGGGAGTTTCTGCAGGTGCACATCTCTCATTGCTATCTGCTTATACTCCTGATAATGAATTCGTAGGAGATTTGGAACTTTCGAAATATTCCGGGAAGGTAAATTATGTAGTTGATAATTTTGGTCCGACAGATATTAACAGGCTACTTCATACGAGAGCACCAAAACCATTACTGTTAATTGTAGGCTTAATCGCAGAAAAAATAATTGATATCAGATCAAAAATCGCAAAAGGGATGACCGGGTACGATATTAAAACCGAAAGAAAGAAAGTCATTGAATTCTGTAAAACAATTTCTCCTTTAAATTACACTCAAAATACTGTTCCTACATTAATTTTGCACGGAAACAAAGATAAAATTGCCCCAATAAGACATTCGAAAAGGCTAAGAAAAATGCTTAAAAAAAACCAGACCGAAAACTCTTTAATTGTCGTTAAAAAAGGAGATCATGGTTTTAAAACCACCGACGTTACTTATCAGAATGAACTAAATGACGCAATGGTCAGTTTTATTATTGCCCACAAAAAATAAATCCGTTTTTCTATTAATCGTTAAAAAAAATCAATTTTTAATATTCAGGAATTAACTAATTACAATTTTGCACATCTAAAAATCATAATTAAAACTAATTTCATATGAATCTTAAAAATTTACTTTCAGCTTTTATAGTTTCAATTGTGTTTGTATCCTGCAGTTCGGATGATTCTGCAGAGCAACCTCAACCACAAAATCCGGAAACCACAGAGTCTATGTATTTTCCGCCATCCAACAGCAATGACTGGGAAACAAAATCTATCAGCAATTTGGGCTGGAATCAATCTAAAGTTCAGGACTTACTGAATTATCTTCAGACTAAAAATTCAAAAAGCTTTATGATCCTTCAAAATGGAAGAATCGTGATGGAAAATTATTTTGATTCTCACACTTCCACATCCCCATGGTATTGGGCAAGTGCAGGAAAAACCTTAACCTCAACTGTCACAGGAATTGCTGAGCAGGAAGGATTTATCAACATCAATAATAAAGTTTCAGATTACATCGGAAACGGCTGGACAAGCGAACCCCTCGCCAAAGAAAATCTGATCACCTGCAAAAATCTCTTAACCATGACTTCCGGGCTTGATGATGGTTTGGGAGATGATGTAACGCCTGCTAACCTTCAGTATAAAGCTGATGCGGGAACAAGATGGGCTTATCACAATGTGTATGTAAAATTGCAGGATGTCGTTTCACAGGCTACAGGAAAAACATGGTCTGAATATTTTAATTTAAAACTGGGAGACAAGATCGGAATGGCCGGAAGCTGGGTTCAAAACGGAGACAACAGTGTCTTCTGGAGTACGACAAGAAGTATGGCTCGTTTCGGATTATTAGCTTTGAATAATGGAAACTGGAATGGTTCTCAGATTATCAATTCTAATTACTTCAATAATGCAACCAGCACATCTCAGAATATTAACCTTTCTTATGGTTATTTATGGTGGCTCAACGGAAAAACGAGCTATCATATGCCACAATCGCAATTACAGTTTCCGGGAAAACTTATTCCAAACGCTCCTGATGATATGTACTGTGCTCTGGGTAAGAATGATCAGAAAATATATGTGGTTCCAAGCAGAAAAATAGTAATTATCAGAATGGGAAATGCAGCGGATAATGTAAATCTTGCACTTTCTGATTTTGATGATGTTTTATGGCAAAAAATAAATGCGTTTATTAATTAAAAACTATCCATTTTAATTTCATTATTTTACAAAAAAACAGATTTAAAGTTTATTCTAAAAGCAAATATAGTTTCATAAAGAAGCATAAAAATAAATATTTAATTTTCAGTGAATTAAATAATTACATAACTCAAACAAAAGAACTTTGCTAAATTGATATACATATTATTAAAATTTATTCTTAAAATAAGTATCTTGGTCAAATCTTTAAATTATTTTCAAAGAAAAGATTAAATAACCCAATATTTATTCATATAAAAACAAAAAATAATATGGAATTTCTAAATGGAATTAATGCATTGACATTAGTATTCACTTCGATACTGATTTTTGCAATTGCGTACCGCTTTTACGGAATTTATTTAGCCAATAAAGTGCTGCGTTTGAACGACAAAAACACAACTCCCGCACTGGAATTTGCAGACGGTAAAGATTACGTTCCAACCAACAAAAATGTACTTTTCGGACATCACTTTGCCGCAATTGCTGCAGCAGGACCTTTAGTCGGACCTGTTTTGGCAGCACAGTTCGGATATTTACCAGGAGCGATGTGGATCTTAATCGGATGCGTTTTAGGAGGCGGAGTTCATGATATGGTGGTACTTTTTGCTTCAGTACGACATAAAGGGCAAAGTTTAGCAACAATTGCCTCAAAAGAAATCGGGAAAACAACAGGCACTGTCGCCGGTTTTGCCATTTTATTCATTCTGATTCTTACATTGGCAGGACTTTCTTTAGCCTGTATCAATGCAATGCATGAAGCGTCTTGGTCATTATTTACAGTAGTCATTACAATGCCAATTGCTATAATTATGGGATTAATAATGCGCTATAGAAAAAATAGCGTTATGCTCGCAAGCATTCTAGGAGGTATTCTTCTCATCGCAGGAATTATCGGCGGACACAGTCTGATGCAGAATGAGACGATGAACAATATGTTTTCATGGGATCTTACAACAATTTCAATTGCTATTCCTTTATATGGATTTTTAGCTTCTGTCCTTCCGGTTTGGCTGCTTTTGGTTCCGCGAGATTATTTGTCAACTTATCTTAAGATCGGAACGATTATTATGTTAGCAATTGGTGTGATATTTATTCACCCGACTGTACAGATGCCTGCTTTGACGGAATTTATTCACGGTGGAGGTCCCGTAATTGGAGGTCCGGTTTTACCATTCATTTTCATCGTTATTGCTTGTGGAGCTATCTCAGGCTTTCACGCAGTCATTGCAACGGGAACAACACCAAAAATGCTGAATAAAGAAAGAGAAATTCTTTTTGTAGGTTACGGTGCAATGCTTGTTGAAGGTTTTGTAGCCTTGATGGCTTTAATTGCAGCATGCACATTAATGCCGGGAGATTATTTCGCAATCAATACTCCGAAAGATACTTATGACGCATTCTTGGCTGCGCATCCTTCGCTACACGGAGTTGACATTAATTATTATTCAGAAAAAATAGGAATCGATCTTCACGGAAGAACCGGCGGAGCCGTTTCGCTTGCAGTAGGTATGGCTCATATTTTCAATAAAATCCCTTATATGGATCAACTGACTGCTTATTGGTACAATTTTGCGATCATGTTTGAGGCAGTATTTATTTTGACTGCGATTGATGCAGGAACAAGAGTCGGAAGATTTTTCTTACAGGAAATGTTGGGTTCTGTCATTCCAAAATTCAATGATAAAAACTGGATTCCCGGAATTATTATCAGCAGTTTACTATTCACTTTTGCTTGGGGATATTTAGTCTTCACTGGAAATGTGAGCAGCATTTGGCCACTTTTCGGAATCAGTAATCAGCTTCTCGCAGCTTGTGGATTGATTGTCTGTACAACAATGCTCATACGTCTTAATCGAGGAAAATATGCACTTTGCTCGGCAATTCCGGGAGTTTTTATGGCAATCATTACTTTCTGGGCAGGCTATATTCAGGTTACAGATATTTATATTCCGAAAGGACAGTATTTATTAGCAAGTTTGGCTGTTGTTGCGATGGTTTTAATGTTGATTGTATTTGTAGGAGCTTTTAGAAAATGGTATCAGTTGCTGCAGGTTAAAACTTCACACACTGATTTCTATGGTGAAACAGTGAAAGAATTAGTAGAAAGATAATTTTAGATTAATACATTACATAAAACAGGCGCAATATTAATTGCGCCTGTTTTGTTTTAAGCTTTTTTAAAATTTAAAAAATCAATTTTTCTTAAGTTTTTCAACCCTTTTAATTTCATTTAAAAGCAAAGGAAAAGCAGGATGAGCCATTCCGCCATGATCAAAACCATCGAGTTCGTACAATGTGGTTTCTTTATGACCTTTCAGTTTCATCATTCGCCACATATATGCATTTTCTTCGTATCTGCCGAGCAATTCTTTTTCGCGGTCTCCTGTAATCAAAAGCAAAGACGGCGCATCAGCACGGATAAAATGAAGCGGTGCCATCTCGTCAATTCTTGCATCCAGTTCATCAATTCCTTTTTCTTTTCTCGTTGTAAAATGAGAAATCATTTGTCCGCTGAAAGGGATAATTCCGGCTAATTGATTGGCATCGATTTTATACTTATTTAAATAAGATTTATCCAAACCAACCATGATGGCAAGATAACCTCCCGCAGAATGTCCGGTAATAAAAATTAACTTTTCACTTCCTCCGTATTTTTTGATATTCTTAAAAACCCAGGCTGTTGCAGCGGCTGCATCTTCAATATATTTCGGAGCATTTACTTTTGGTGACAATCTGTAGTTTACACCAATCACGGCAACTCCTTTATTTTTTAATTCTTCGGGAATATCTTTTTGTCCGCCAGTCAATCCGCCACCGTGAAACCAAATTATTGTCGGGAAATTCTTTATATTTTTTGGAACATAAATATCCAAAACACATCTTTCATTAATATAAGCATCTGATTTGTTAGTTTGCTCATCGTAATAATGAAGATTGGAAATAGTTTGATATTCCTGGGAAAAAAGTGGATATGAAATTATTGTGATAAAGAGAAAGATAAGAAACTTTTTCATTTTAAATATTTTGGAATTTAAAGATATGAATTTATAAAAAAACAGACTTTATGAAAAAGTCTGTTTGATAATTTATGATGAAATTTTTAATCTTAAATCTTCGTCAATTTAGCATATTTCAAGATCAGATTCTTCTCGCCTTCGTGTAAGAAAACAACTTTCGCTTTGATATTCTGCGGATCGGTTCCATCTAAAAATTTCACTTCACCGATTCCAAAACGGTCGTGTCTCACTTTATCTCCTACTTCAATATCCTGTGAAGAAGCTCCACTCGGATTAATGATTTTTGCTGTACTTACGGGCTTTAATTTTCTCGGCTCTGCAATCGGCTTATCATTTTCAGACTTAGAAATCGTTTTCTTTTCAATTTTTTTAAAGCTTTTCATTTCAGAAGGATGCTCATCAAAAATATTGGAAGTAATACCTGCATTGTTGATAAATCTTTTTTCGATCGCCGGATTTAAAAATTCAATATACTCTTCATTAACTTCACTTAAAAATCTTGAAGGTTCTGCATCTGTAATTTTACCCCATTGAAAACGGGAAACTGCATATGAGAAAAACGCCTGCTTTTCAGCTCTCGTTAATGCAACATAAAATAAACGTCTTTCTTCTTCCAAATCTTCTCTTGTCGCCGAACTCATGAAGCTCGGGAACAAATTTTCTTCCAAACCAACCAAATGAACGACCGGAAACTCCAGACCTTTTGAAAGGTGAATCGTCATCAAAGAAACCATATCTTCTTCATCATCTTTTCTTTGAGTGTCGGCAGAAAGTGCAATGTTTTCAAGAAAATTCGGTAAACTCGGGTCTCCATCTTCAATTTGCTGCTGCTCTTCGATGAAACCCTGCATTGAGTTCATCAATTCCTGAACGTTTTCTACTCTTGAAATTCCTTCCGGAGTCTGATCGTCTTTTAAAAATTTAATTAAACCGCTTCGCTTTGCCACTTCCATTGCAACACTGTAAGCTGTTTCTGTTTTAAGCAACACCTTAAATGCTTGGATCATTGACCAGAAATCGCTCAATTTAGTTAAAACGCCATTATTGAATTTCAATTGCGGAGCATACATTCCTAAATTGTCTAAAACTTTTGAAACCGGAATATTCTGCGAATCTGCAAAAACGATTAATTTATTTTGAGTCGTTTCACCAATTCCTCTTGTCGGATAATTGATGATTCTCATTAAAGCTTCAGAATCATTTTCGTTCACCAAAAGACGAAGATATCCGATGAGATCTTTTACTTCCTTTCTTTGGTAGAAAGACAAACCTCCGTAAACTTTATATGGAATATTTTTACGCCTTAAAGAATCTTCGAATGCTCTAGTCTGAGAATTGGTACGATATAAAATTGCAAAATCGCTGAATTTTTTCTGCTCTCTGTTTCTTAGTTCCCAAATATTTCCGGCTACGAAATTGGCTTCATCAGCATCAGAAAGTGAACGATAAACCTTGATTTTTTCGCCTTCTTCATTTTCACTGAAAACATTTTTCTTAAACTGCTGCAGATTTTTCGCAATCACATCGTTAGCAGCATTCACAATATTTTGTGTCGAACGGTAATTTTGTTCCAATGAAACCGTTACAGCATCAGGATAATCTTTTTTAAAATTTAAAATATTGTAAATATTTGCACCACGGAAGGAATAAATCGACTGCGCATCGTCTCCTACCACACAAATATTTTCAAATTTTGAAGCTAAAGCTTTCACGATTAAATACTGAGAGTGATTCGTATCCTGGTACTCATCCACCAGAATATATCTGAATCTGTCCTGGTATTTTGCCAAAACTTCCGGAAATCTCGTTAACAATTCGTTGGTTTTCAACAATAGATCATCAAAATCCATTGAACCATTTTTGAAGCATGCTTCTACATATTTTTCATAAATTTTCCCGATAAATTTCATGTTGGCTTTTTCGTCAGCTTCTATTAATTCGGGATTGTTGTAATATGCTTTTACGGTAATCAGGTTATTTTTGTAATTGGAAATTCTTGCCTGAACTTTTTTAGGTTTATATAAATCTGCATCGATATTCATGTCTTTTAACACTTTTCTGATGACATTCAGAGCATCCTGCTGATCGTAAATCGTAAAGTTGGAAGGATAACCCAAGTAATGCGCTTCACTTCTCAGAATTCTTGCAAAAACCGAGTGAAAAGTTCCCATCCAAAGGCTTCTCGCATTGCTTTGACCGACCACTTTGGCGATACGTTCTTTCATTTCTTTTGCCGCTTTGTTGGTAAAGGTCAACGCCAGAATATTGAATGGATCTACGCCATTGGTAATCAAATGAGCGATACGCATCGTGAGCACACGCGTTTTTCCGGAACCGGCTCCTGCAAGTACCATCAGAGGTCCTTGTAAAGTGGTAACGGCTTCATATTGTGATTCGTTGAGTCCTTTCAGATAATCCATACAGCAAAAAAAATTTGGGAACACAAAATTAGTGTATTATAAGGAGAATTCAAATTATCAATGTAAATGTTCAGAATTAGAATTTCAGTATAATTTCTTTAAAAATTTAAACAAAAAAATCAGCAAAAAAAATTCTGCTGATTGACTATATTGTAAGCTTTAAATTTATTTAGCGTAAGTTTTCAATCTGTCTACCATCTCACCCAAATCGAAAGGTTTTGCAATAAAAGCATCTGCTCCTGCTTCTAGTGCTGATTGCTCTAATCCACGGCTCGCTGACATAATCAAAACCGGAATGTCTTTCAAATTTTCATCGGCTTTGATTTCTTTGCATATATCTCTTCCGTCTTCCCCGGAAAGCCACATATCCATTAAAATAACATTGGGTTTCGAATCTGCATTCAAAGTTTTCAGCATGTCTGAACCTTTATAAAATTTTTCAATCTCAAATCCTTCAAAATCCAGCATCATCTCTATCGAATCAACGATTGCAGGACTGTCATCTACCACTAAAACTTTTGTTGCGTTAGGCATTTTGTTGTACTTTTTTACTTTTGGAGATTTCGAAGCAAAAATCAGACCCTTTTTCTTCGATTGATGACACGTAAATACGACCTCCTGTACGTTTGATGATCTCGGAAGATATATAAAGTCCCAAACCAAGTCCGGAAATTGTATGCTCTTTCGAACTGCTTACTCTGTAATATTGTTCAAACACCTTATTCTGTTTATCTTCGGGAATACCAATCCCGAAATCTCTAACGCAAAATTTGACATTGTTTCCGATCAATTGAGTCGAAACGATAACTTCATCTGCATCGGGAGAATATTTTACAGCGTTACTTATAAGATTGCTCATAACTTGCGAGATCCGATGTCTGTCAGCAAAAACATTTCCTACCTCGGAATGATGAAAAGTGATTTTGTGTCTTGCAGTCATTTGCTGCTCGACAACAATCTCTTCTGCCAATTGATCGAAATCAAATTCAGATTCATTGAGCTGGATCTTTCCGTTCTGAATTTTTGTTACATCAAGCAAATCGCTGATCAGATTGGTCAGCAAATCAATCTGGTCATCCATTCTTCGGGCAACTTGTGCATTTTTGAGATCATTTTGTCTGACAAGATTTTTCTCGATAAACTGAGTATAAATTTTTAAACTCGTCAAAGGCGTTTTCAGTTCATGACTTGCAATTCCGAGAAAATTATCTTTCTGTGTCTGTAATTGTTTAAAATCATCAATATCGGTAAAAGTTCCGATCCACTGTTTGATGTTTCCACTTTCATCATATGCAGGAACTGCCCTTCCCAAAAACCAGCGGTACACTTCAGGATGATCTGGATCTAAAAACTGATACTCCATTTCGAAAGATTTTCTCGTTCTCAGGCTTTCTTCCCAAACCACCATGACTTTCTCATAAACTTCAGGATTGATAATTCTTTTGATACCATCTGCCGGATCTTCATCTCTTTCAAAACCTGTATATCTGTACCAGTTGTCATTCATATAGGTTATCTTGCCATCTTTGTCACAAGTCCATACGAACTGAGGCATAGAATCGGCGAGATCTCTGAACTTTTCTTCCCTTTCCTGAATTTCCTTTCTTGCACGAACCAAATCTGTAATATCAACCGCTACATTATAAATGGCATAGACTTCACCTTTTTGATTTTTTAAAGGCTTGTATGAAAAGTTAAAATAATATGTCTGAAGTTTTCCTTCAACTACCAAATCTACACGATCTTCTGTTGCAGTATAAGTTTTTCCGGTTTTAAAAATATCTTTCAGAATACCTATAAACGGCTGCCCTTCGAGCTCGGGCAAAGCATCTTCAAGTTTCATTCCTATCACAGAAGCATCTTTCCCCCATGTTTTGAGCATAAGGTCATTCGCAAGTTCTATATAAAGATCTTCTGAACGATAAATTGCCGTAGAATAGTCTGAGTTTTTTATTAAATCTTCAAAACGGTATTCACTTTCTTTCAACTTCCGTTCAGATATGACCTGATCTGTCATCTCTGTAGCAACTATACTTACCCCGATAATTTTTTTATCATCATTATAAACCGGCGAATAAATAAAGTCGAAAAAATGTTCTTCCAGATTCCCGAATTTTTCTAAAAAAATGGAAAGCTTATTACCTTTAAAAATTTCTCCTTTATGATATACATTTTCGAAGATTTCCACGAAACCCTGAGACTTGATTTCCGGAAGAACCTCAAACAGCGGCTTGCCAACAACGGAGGCATCTCTTCCCCAAAGCTCTATAATCTGAGGATTGGCATTCTCTATGATAAGATCATCACCTATCAGCAAACACATTGCTACAGGAGCTTGGCTGAATAAAGTGATCAATGATTCCTGTGAAACATTCTGCTCTAAAAAACTTTTCATGAAGTCTGTGTAATTGCGATTTAAAATTAATTCTAAAAATGAAAGAATTTTATGATTGAAATCAAATTCAGATTCCAACTTTTAAAACTACAAAATTTTCTTAAAAATCTGTAACATTTAATGTATTTTTGGCACTAATTGACAAAACAATTTCTATTTATGAAAAAACGACTTCTTAGTGCTGCAGCAGCTGCTTTTTTTGGAGTAATGCTGAATGCACAACAAATCAAATTCGAAGAGTATGATTTACCAAACGGTTTACACGTAATTCTTCATCAGGATAATTCTGCACCGGTAGTTACAACAGGGGTAATGTATCACGTCGGAGCAAAAGACGAGGTAATAGGAAGAACTGGTTTTGCTCACTTTTTTGAGCACCTTTTATTTGAAGGAACTCCAAATATCAAAAGAGGAGAATGGTTTAAAATTGTATCTTCCAACGGAGGACAAAACAACGCAAACACCACAAACGACAGAACGTATTACTACGAAACTTTCCCGTCAAACAACGAACAATTGGGACTTTGGATGGAAGCTGAAAGATTACGTCATGCGGAAATCAACCAGATCGGTGTAGATACACAGAGAGAAGTTGTAAAAGAAGAAAAAAGATTGAGAATGGATAACCAGCCTTATGGAAATCTTTTCACAACAGTACAGAAAAATCTTTTCACCAATCACCCTTATAACTGGCCGACCATCGGCTCTATGGAAGATCTGAACGGTGCTAAATTAGAAGAATTCAAAGCTTTTTATAAAAAATATTACGTTCCGAATAACGCAACTTTGGTTGTAGCAGGAGACATTAAACCTGAGCAGACTAAAAAATGGATTCAGGAATATTACGGTGGAATTCCTAAAGGAACTGTTTATCCTAAAAACTTCCCGAAGGACGCTCCTATCACTCAGGAAAAAGAAGTAACAGCTACAGATCCGAACATTCAGCTTCCTGCTTATGTTTTTGCCTACAGAACTCCGGCTAACAAAGAAAAAGATGCTTATATTCTTGATATGCTTTCTTCTTACTTAAGCAGCGGAAAATCTTCAGTTTTATACAAAAAATTAGTAGATCAGGAGAAAAAAGCGCTTCAGGTACAGGCTTTCAACCAAGGTCTTGAAGATTACGGTATTTTTGCATTTTTTGCGATCCCGATGGGAGCTACAACGAAGCAGACTTTACAGGCAGATATTGATGCTGAAATCAAAAAACTTCAGACAACATTAATTTCTCAGGAAGATTATCAAAAACTTCAGAATCAGTTTGAAAACCAGTTTGTAAATGCAAACTCAAGCATTCAGGGAATTGCTGCTTCATTGGCAACAAACCACGTGTTGATGGGAGATACGAACTTGATTAATAAAGAAATTGACATCTACAGATCGATTACTAAGCAAGATCTTCAGAATGCTGCAAAAAAGTATCTTAATCCTAACCAAAGAGTAATCATTAATTACGTTCCTGAAAAAAAATAATCACTAAATAGATTATAAGATATTGGATTTCAGATAAAAGACTTTTCAAGCCGTTTATTATTAATCTCAATAGAATTATCAATTTAAATAAAGGATTATTAAAATTAAATTTTTACAAATGAAAAAGCAATTAACATATATAGCAGTAGCATTTTTATTCACAGGAATGCTTTCTGCACAAAAAATTGACCTTAATGCAATGCCGAAACCGGGACCAACTCCTGTGATCAACATTGCCCAGCCAAAAACTTTTCAGCTTAAAAACGGTTTGACCGTAATGGTGGTTGAAAACAACAAATTACCAAGAGTAAACATGAGCCTTTCTATGGACAGACAACCTTATTTCGAAGGTGATGTTGTAGGAGTAAGCGAGATCATGGCAGATCAGCTTGGTAACGGAACAACGACTTTAAGCAAAGACGAATTCAACAAAAAAATAGATTTCTTAGGAGCAAACTTAGGTTTTAATACCGGAGGAGCATCTTCTAATTCACTTTCAAAATATTTCCCTGAAGTTTTAGGTTTGATGGCAGATGCGATTATCAATCCTAAATTTTCTGCTGACGAAATTCAAAAATCAAAAGAAAGATCTATTGAAGGAATTAAAAGTGAAGAAAAAAACGCTTCTGCTATCGCCTCAAGAGTTTCTAACGCTTTGATCTACGGAAAAAATACTTCAAGAGGAGAATTTGAAACGGTAGAATCTGTAAACAAAATTCAATTAGCTGACGTTCAGAATATTTACAAAAAATACTACGCTCCGGATAATGCATATTTGGTAATCGTAGGTGATGTGAAATTTGACAAGGTAAAACCATTGGTTGAAAAAGCATTCAGCAACTGGAAAAAAGCCAACACAACTTTCGCACCTCTTGAACCTGCTTCTAATGTTGCCAAAACAGAGATCAACGTAGTAGATGTACCTTCTGCAGTGCAATCTGTAGTTTCTGTAGGAAATATCAACACGTTGAAAATGAAAGATCCTAATTACTTCCCTGCTACAATTGCCAATTATATTCTTGGTGGTGGTGGTGAAGCCAGGCTTTTCATGAATCTTCGTGAGAAAAACGGATTTACTTATGGTGCATATTCAAGCATGAACGCAAGCAAATATTCTCCTGATTTCTCAGCAGAAGCAAGCGTAAGAAATGAAGTAACCGACAAAGCAGTAAAAGAATTCATGAATGAAATCAACGGAATTTCTACTGTGAAAGCTGACGAATTGGCAAACGCAAAAGCTAAATTAAAAGGAAGCTTCATCATGTCACTAGAACAGCCTGCAACCATCGCAAGATTTGCAGTAAGTCAAAAAGTGAATGATCTTCCTGCTGATTTTTATACAAATTACTTAAAATCAATTGATAAAGTAACTGCTGCAGATGTTTCAAACGCTGTAAAAGCTACTGTTTTACCAAACCAAAGCAGAATTTTCATCGCTGGTAAAGCGTCTGATATATCTGAAGGTTTAGAAAAATTAGGTTATCCTGTAAAATATTACGATACGGATGCAAATCCTGTTGCAAAACCAACTACTCAGAAAGTTGATGCAAGCGTAACGGTTGCTTCTGTTGTAGATAAATACATTACAGCAATCGGTGGAAAAGCAAACTTAGCTAAAGTTTCTTCTTACACGATGACAGCTTCAATGTCTATGCAAGGTCAAACTATTGATTTTAAAACGACAAAAGCTCAGGGAGGGAAAGAACTTCAAATTGTCTCAATGGGAGCAATGACTCTTCAGAAACAAATGTTTGACGGTAAAACTGGATATTCTGAGCAACAAGGACAGAAAGTTCCGATGACTAAAGAAGAAATCGCTGACAACCTGAAAAATACTGAACTTTTTGAAGAGTTAGGTTTTGCTAAATCTGCTGATTACAAATTAGCAGGGATTGAGAAAATTGGCGGAGAAGATTCTTATGTAATCAAAACTACTGACAAAACTTATTATTACAGCGTAAAAACAGGTCTTAAAACCGGAGAAACTGAAACTGTAAAAGCTCAGGGTCAGGAAATGACAGTTCCTACTGTATATTCTAATTACAAAGATGTTGCAGGTGTGAAAATGCCTTACACAATCACTGTAAATCAGATGGGTATGGATATGACAATGAACGTAAAATCTTATGAAGTAAATCAGGCAAAAGACACTGATTTCAAATAAGAAAAAAACAGATCATAAGAAAGCGGCGACAATTGTTGCCGCTTTTTGTTTTTAGTGAAATCTTTATTTTGCGGTTCTGTAAAAAAACATTAAATTTGCCCATTCAAAAAGATATTAGAATTAATGGATACTATATTTACACTATTGATGGTTCTTATTATGATTGCCAGCATCTTATTGGTAATCGTTGTTATGGCTCAGAACCCTAAAGGAGGCGGCCTTTCAAGTACATTCGGAGGTGCATCTTCTGCACAGTTTGGAGTACAGAGAACGAACGACTTTATGGAAAAGTCTACATGGACTTTAGGAGCGGTGATCATCGTTCTTATCCTAATCAGCGTTGTTGTTACAGGAAAACCTAAACAGGCAGCTCCTGCAATTCCGGCAGCTCCAACAAAAACTGAAGCTCCGGCCAAACAAACAGCACCTGCTTCTAAAACTACAGCTCCGGTAAATGTTCCGGCTACTAAATAAGAAATTATTTTTCAAGATAAAACAAAAGCAACTCAATCAATTGAGTTGCTTTTTTATTTGAGTTTGATAAGCTCTATTTTGTGTCTTAATCTTAAACCTGCTTTCAGAAATGAATATTGTAAGGGTTTTGCTTCACGGTAATATTTATCTATAAAAATCTGCATCGCTCCGTAAAATCTTTCGAGGTAAACTTCATCTTTTATGGCGCTTTCGCCTTTGTGATGTAAAATTGACACTTTGCCGTAATAGTAGTTTTGATAACCGTTTTTAAGTAAAGTATAGCACAAATCGATGTCTTCACCATACATGAAATACTTTTCGTCAAGTCCGCCTACTTTCTGATAAATTTCTTTTTTAACAAGAAAAAACGCTCCTGTAATTACTTCTACTTCTGCAATTTCAAATTCATCAACATCATTTCGATAATATGATTTTGAATTTTTCTTTTTAAAATTGGTAAATAGTTTTTCAAAAGAATTAAACATATCCGGAACTGAACGTTTGCTTTCAGGTAAAAAATTTCCGTTGGCATCGTGCATTCTTACGCCAAGACAGCCGAAATTGTTTTTAGAATCAGCAAAATTTAAAATTTCATTTAAATAAAAACCTTCCAGTTCTGTATCGGGATTTAGGATCAAAAGATATTCTCCTTCTGCAGTTTGTATTGCTTTATTATTGGCTTTGGCAAAGCCTTCATTTTTTTCGGAAGCAATAAATTTCACTCTTGGAAATTCCGGAATGAGATCACCCCACGAAGTGTCGGTAGATTTGTTATCAATCACAATAACTTCATAATCGGTTTCCTCTGCATATTTCTGAATAGAAAGAAGACAGTTTCTCAGGAGCTGAGTCACATTATAATTAACGATGATGATCGAAAGTTTCTGAGTCATTTTTAATCCTTTTCGTTATATGGAAGCCTGTTGGTGATTGATCTTCCGAGAGAAATTTCGTCAGCATATTCCAATTCGTCGCCTACAGAAATTCCTCTTGCAATACTCGAAAACTGAATGCCTGAATTCTTGAATTTCTTGTAAATGTAATAAGCAGTAGTATCACCTTCCATCGTTGCACTCAGAGCAAAAATAAATTCTTTGGCATGACCTTGCTGCAACTTCTTTTCGATACTTGGAATATTCAACTGATGAGGTCCTACTCCTTCCATCGGAGAAATTTTTCCGCCTAAAATCAAATATTTCCCTCTGTATTTTCCTGTATTTTCTATAGCAATAACGTCACGCACATCTTCAACGATACAAATCAATTCATCACTGCGTTTATCGTTGCTGCAGATTTCGCAAACATCAAAATCGGAAAAGTTGTGGCATTCTTTGCAGTATTTGATTTCATTCACCAGATTGATGATAGAAGTCCCTAAACTTGTCGCTCTTGAATTGGGTTGTTTAAGTAAATGAAGTGCTAAACGCAAAGCCGTTTTCCTGCCAATACCCGGAAGTCCGGAGATTTCTTCAACTGCTTTTGCCAATACTTTACTTGGATAATCCATAAGGCAAAAATAAGAATTATAGTTGAGAGTTTTGAGATTGAAATATGTAGAAACAATACATTTTGATTTCAATTTTTCTTTTTAATTCTTTAATGTTTTCATCTTTAAATTATATAAAACCGTTATCTTTGATCAGCAAAATATTAAACAGAAAAAATAAACTTAATGGCACTTAACAACCTCAATTATCCTCTGGATTTCAAATTCAAAATCACCACTTTAGCCAGCGACTTCAACATTACAGACAGACAAGGAAGCTCTGTAGCATATGTTCGTCAAAAAATGTTTAAACTGAAAGAAGACGTGATTGTTTTCAATGACGAAAGCAAAACCAAAGAGCTTTTCAGAATTCAGGCAAATCAATGGATTGATTTTAATGCCTCTTATTCTATTAAAGACACCATCGGAAAAAACTTCGGGAGATTAGCCAGAAAAGGAATGCGTTCTATCTGGAAATCGACTTATGATGTTTTGGATGAAGCTGATCAGGCTAAATTTACAATTACTGAAGACAATGCCTGGGTAAAATTTTTCGACGGAATGGTTGGTGAAATTCCAATTATCGGAATGTTTACAGGATATTTTTTAAATCCGACTTACACAGTAAAAGGCATTGATGGCAAAGAATATTTTAAGCTAAAAAAAATGCCGTCAATGTTTGGAAGAAGATTCCAGCTTGACAGACTTATTGATATTGATGACGAGGACGAAAGTTTGGTAGTTTTATCTTTATTAATGATGGTTCTGCTTGAGAGAGCAAGAGGATAAATTAGCACAAAGTAAAGCGTTCAATTTTAAATAAATTTTAAAAGATGAAATATCTTATTATCTTCTTTTCAGCATTTTTATTGGTAGCCTGTAAGAAGGAGAAAGAAAACGTCTCAAATACAATTCCGACTGATTCTCTGAAAGTAGTAAAGGATTCTGTAAAAACAGATTCTACATCTGCAAATGTTTTGGTTGATGTATTTCCTTTTCCGAAAGAGATCAAAGAATGCTCTTGTTACTTTGCTAAGAACAAAGCAGATTTTGAAAACGAAAAATACATTTACGCCGATGATGCAGGAAAAACAGCTTACATGAAATTAGATGGTAAAAGACTCGCAATGAACCTCTTGTCATCAAGCGACATGGAAGCAGATGAAGAACTCACCAAAGAAATTGAAAATGAGAATTATAAAATTTCTGTAAAGGGCAAAAAAATAAAAAACGAAGAAGTGCTACTGTTTGAAGGAACACTTACTATTACAAAACCCGATGGCAGTGTTATCACAATGCCGATTTACGGTGAATGCGGATGCTAAACAGTTTCTAGCTTGCTTCTAACAAAAATAATGCTCCTGAATTTCGGGAGCATTTTTAATTTCGTAATTTTGATAAAAATAAATTTTATGGAACTATCAAACATAGAACCGCAGATCATTTGGAAGAATTTTTCCAAGCTGAATGCTGTTCCAAGACCATCAAAAAAGGAAGAAAAAGTAATTGCTTTTATCAAAGAATTTGGTGAAAATTTAGGTTTAGAAACTACGGTGGATGAAGTGGGAAATGTAATCATTAAAAAACCTGCAACCGCAGGAATGGAAAACCGTAAGTCGATTGTTCTGCAGTCGCATCTTGATATGGTTTGCCAGAAAAATAAAGATGTAAATTTTGATTTTGAAACAGAAGGAATCAAAATGGAAATCGACGGAGACTGGGTAAAAGCAAAAGGCACAACTTTGGGTGCCGACAACGGTTTGGGAGTTGCCACAATCATGTCAATTCTTGAAAGTTCAGACATTCCTCATCCAGATCTGGAAGCTCTTTTCACCATCGATGAAGAAACAGGAATGACAGGAGCTTTAGGTTTAAAACCGGGACAGTTGACCGGACAAATCCTTTTAAATTTAGATACAGAAGAAGATGACGAAATCGACATCGGGTGTGCAGGTGGAATTGATGTAACAATAAGCCAATCATATGCTACAGAAACATCGAAAGGGCAAATCGTAAGAATCGAAGTAAAAGGTTTGCAAGGCGGACATTCCGGAATGGATATTCATAAAGGTTTTGGAAATGCCAATATAATCTTAGGGAGAATTCTTTATAAAGGTCTGGAAAACCAAAATATTCAGCTGATTTCTGTGGATGGCGGAAGCTTGAGAAATGCGATCCCGAGAGAATCTGTAGCACTTATTTCTGTAAGAAATGCCAATGAATTTATCGAGCAGGTAAGTAATGGGCTTAAAAAAGAAATTTTAGAAGAATTTGCTTCGATTGAAGCGGGGCTTCAGATCAATATTGAAAATTCTACAAATTCTGAAAAGGCAATTTCTGAAGAAGATTCAAAGAAAATCATTTTGGTTTTAAAATCTCTTCACAACGGTGTTTACAGAATGAGCCCTGATGTAGAAAATCTTGTGGAGTCTTCCAATAATGTCGCAAGAGTAGAATTAAAAGGTGGGAATCTTAGAATTTTAAATCTTTCAAGATCATCCGTTGATTCATCAAAAGATTCTGTTTCGGAGCAATTGAAATCAGTTTCAGAATTGGCAGGAATGAATGTAGAATTCAGCGGGTCATATCCAGGCTGGAAACCAAAACCAGGTTCTGAAATTGTACTGTTGATGGAAAAAATCTACACAGAAAAATTCACAGAAAAGCCTCATGTTGTAGCTTGTCACGCAGGTTTGGAATGTGGTATCATCGGAGCCAACTATCCTGAAATGGAAATGGTAAGTTTCGGACCTACTATTAGAGGAGCTCACTCTCCTGATGAAAAAGCGAATATCCCTTCAGCACAGAAATTCTGGGCTTTTCTGAAAGATATTCTAGCGAATATTCCACAAAAATAAAAGAATTGATTTTATAATAAAATATCCAAAGTCTTTTGATTTTGGATATTTGTTATAATATTTCATGAAATTTATACTTTGCTCAGATTCCTCCGGAATGACAAACATTGTGATAATTAGTGAAATCATTTGAGATATTTGTGTTTTTAAATACCAAAAAATTAAAATAATGAAAAGTATTACCGTATTCTGCGGATCGAGTTTTGGCTCGGAAGCCATCTATAAAGAACAGGCAACTTTACTAGGAAAGACTTTAGCAAAGCAAAATATCAAACTTATTTATGGAGGTGCCAATGTCGGATTGATGGGTGCAGTTGCAGACGGGGTTTTATCTGAAGGCGGAAAAGCGATCGGCGTTCTTCCACACTTTTTACAGTCAAAAGAAATTGCACACACGAATCTTACCGAGCTGATTTTGGTAGAAAGTATGCACGAAAGAAAAACCAAAATGAATGACCTTTGCGACGGTGTTATCGTACTTCCTGGCGGTTACGGAACCTTGGAAGAGTTTTTCGAAATGATTACCTGGGCACAGCTCGGACTCCATAAAAAGCCTATTGCTATTCTGAATATCAACGGATTTTATGATGATTTGATTAAAATGGTTCAGACAATGGTTGACAAAGGATTTTTAAAACCAATCAATCAGGAAATGCTTTTGGTGAGCGATACTATTGATGGGGTTTTTGAAAAAATGAGGAATTATCAGGCTCCTACTGTGGGAAAATGGATTTCTAAGGAGGAGATTTAAAGATTGTTACCAAAACAACTTTGCATTTGACTATTCAATATAATTTTCAATAAATATGAAAAAAAAAATCCTTTTACTTGTAATAACTTTTATTGCTAAAACTTTTAGCGCTCAATTATTAGAAAGTGATTTTACTTGGCTTGATCAAAATTACACTTCAATAAAAGAAGTTAAAATTTTCAAAGATGGAAAATTGGGTATTATACAGCAATTTGATGGAAAAGGAAATCCTATTTTCATTAAGAATATGGAATTTAACGGTGATAATATATTTGCAGTTTGGGGCTATATCTATAATGACAACAATAAATTACAAAAATTAGTTGTAGGACATTCAAATGTTGGCTTCTCAACCAATGAATACGTTTACAAAAATGGTAAAAATGAAACCTATAGTTATGATCAGGATGAAAAGAATTCTGAGATCAACTCTTATCCTTATTCTAAAGAGGTAAAAAATATAAGTTCATTACCAGATTTATTAAATTCACCGACAATTCTTAAAATACAGAAGAATAAAAAATTTTTATCTGAAGAAACAGAATATAACAAAGCAGGTGAAGTTTTAAAAACTATAAATAAAAATCAAAAAGGTAAAATCGAATCTGAACTACTTTATAGTTATTTTGAAAATTTAAAAAGAATAGAATTTAAAACAAATGATGCAAATTTTAATTCATTAACGGACATTACTTTAGATAAAAAAGGTAGACCCATTAAAGAAAAATATCAGAAAACAGAAGTTCTATATAATTATGAAAATGATGTTCTGAAATTCAAAGAGACTTTTGAGTCCGGAAAACCTACATTAAAAGAAGAATATACCTATAATAAAAATGGTCAAATAACTCAGATAAAAACTTTCGTTGCTGACTATGACAAATCATTTAAAGATATATTTGAGTATAATGATAAGGGCAACATCAAAAAGAAAAAAATGGAAAGCATAGAAGGAATTTCAACTTATGAATATGAATATCTCTATTGGTAAGCTTAACGCTACACTGTTAGAAAAGTCACGATTCTATAATTCCGGTCTTCAAACATTTAATAAAATCCCAACCCCATCCCAAATTTGACGTTCAGAACCCCATCCGATACGTCCGCAACCTATCCCGACACGTTCTGCATACATCCAGATACGTTGTATAACTTATTTCGACAGGTAATTTACATGTCCGGATCCATAAAAGACCTTGGCAAACCATTGTATAACGCCAACGGACAGATAATGGACGTATCCGAATGGGTGAAAGGAGTCAACGAACCATTAATGAACGTCAACGAATAACTGATTAACATCACAGGATAAGTTCAATACCAAATCTACGAATCATTAAAACGATCATCCTAAGCAATAAAAACCCTTCGAGCCAGATTCGAAGGGTTTAATAACTATATGATAATTGAATTTTTAAGGATAAGGAGCAATTTCCACCTCAAGACCTTCCATCGCATCTGCAATGTGAAGCTGACAACCCAATCTGCTGTTTGGCTCTACATGGAATGCTTCACTAAGCATAGCATCTTCCTCATCGCCCATTGGTTCAAGTCCCGGATCTTTAATGACGTAAACCTGACATGAGGCGCACATTGCCATTCCGCCGCAAACTCCAATGGTTCCTTCCTCTGCCAATTCGTACGAACGGATAATTTCCATCAGGTTCATTGACATATCTGTAGGAGCTACGATATCGTGGGTTAAACCTTCCCTGTCAGTAATTCTTATATTTATATCACTCATTTTTCTTGATGTAGTTAGTTGTTGGTAATTTGAAAAAATTTGCTGTAAACCGACAACCAAAATCCAAAAACTAAATTAATCTATTTTCTTCACAACCGCTTTCTCAGCTTCCTTACGGCTTCCGTCGAAACCGTCTACTCCACTTACTGTGGTATATTTTAAAACGTATTTTTTACCCGGATTTAATCTGTTATAAACACTTTGACACATTAAAGTCGCCTCATGGAAGCCACACAGAATCAACTTTAGTTTCCCTGGATAGGTGTTAATATCACCGATTGCATAGATTCCTTCGATATTGGTCTGATAATCTAAAGCGTTGTTGACAACAATGGCATTTTTCTCAATATTCAGTCCCCACTGAGCAATTTCTCCCAACTTAGGAGTCAACCCGAATAATGGAATAAAGTAATCTGTTTCAATATCAAAAGCTTCCTGACCGTCAACCTGAACTGTGATTGCCTCCACTTTTCCGTCCCCTTTTATAGCAGTAACTTCTGCAGGAGTAATCAATTTAATTTTTCCCTGATTTTTCAGATCCTGAACTTTTTCTACAGAATCCAAAGCTCCTCTGAACTCATTCCTTCTGTGAATTAATGTCACTTCACTTGCAACATTTGATAAGAAAACGCTCCAGTCAAGTGCAGAATCTCCGCCTCCCGCAATTACAACTTTTTTGTTTCTGAAATGTTCCGGCTCTTTTACGAAATATTCAAGACCTTTTTCTTCATAATCAGCAACATTTTCCATTGTTGGTTTTCTTGGTTCAAAAGTTCCCAATCCTCCTGCAATTGCAATCGCTTTACATCTGTGAACCGTTCCTTTGTTGGTGACAACTTCAAACCATTCATCATCTACTTTAGTATAAGAAACTGCAGTTTCCCCTAAAGTAAAACCAGGTTGAAACTGTTTGATCTGTTCCATTAAATTATCTACCAACTCACCTGCATTTACAGACGGATAACCAGGAATATCGAAAATAGGCTTCTTAGGATACAACTCTGCCAATTGTCCTCCAGGTTGAGGAAGAGCATCGATGATATGGCATTTCATTTTAAGCAAACCTGCTTCAAATACAGCAAAAAGTCCCGTTGGTCCCGCCCCAATAATCAATATGTCTGTCGTTATCATAATATAAAGATAATTTAATTGTATGTAGCTGCAAATTTACTAATTTTAATGCGAAGCATATTTAATTGAACTTAAATAAAAAACTGAGATTTATCAAATTCCCTACCTTTAAAACCTGCATTTTAATTGGCAGTGTTTTTGTAAAAATTTAAATTATGAAGAAATTATTTTATATAGCAGCGATATTTGTTTTCTTTTCAGGTAAAAGCCAGATCACAAATATTAATGATGGAGAATCTTTAACACTCCGAATTCACTACGGTTTTCTGACCGCAGGATCGGCAAACCTTACAGCAAAGAAAACCAACTATAAAGGCGCTCCTCACTTATATGTAAAAGGGACAGGACAGACAAGCGGTGCAGTGAAAGCTTTTTTTAAAGTGGAAGATTTATATGAAAGCTACATCAATATGCAGACAGAGCTGCCAAGTTACTATGTAAGAAACGTAAAAGAAGGAAGCTATTCTCAACATTTGCAGACCGTTTTCAATCACGACAACAATACTTTGGTTTTAACGGATAAAAAAACACCTGCAAATGGTTCCAAAACCATAAAATCTGTAAAAGGTGTTCAGGATATGCTTTCATGTTTTTATTTTTTAAGAAGCAAAACTCCCGCAGAACTGAAGACCGGTACTGTTTTTAATATGAATGTGTGGATTGATGATGAAATGTTTCCTTTTCAGCTTAAAGTAATAGGAACTGAAAATTTAAAGACAAAATTCGGAACTATCAATGCTCTGAAAATTATTCCCTCTGTAAAAAGCGGAAGAGTGTTTAAACAGAAAGAGGGTGTTACAATGTGGGTATCAAATGATGCAAACCATATTCCGTTACTGCTGAAAGCTGAATTGGCTGTAGGTTCTTTGAAAGCAAGTATTGATAATTATAAAAATGTAAAATATCCTTTGAAATTTGTAAAATAATTGCAATTATAATTTAAATAAAACT